>OCLF01000034.1_pt1 | contig 42797 bp, 36 predicted proteins | sample 1502881 | NCBI WGS metagenome assembly OCLF01 (sample SAMN03418267, study PRJEB22391) | human gut metagenome | biome: human-gut; feature: organic feature; material: feces | host: Homo sapiens | place: Tanzania | collected 2013-01
GCCGCTTTCATTGCTCTACGAAATAGGCTTCATTGACTATCGAAGCCGCTTTCATATATTTCAAGGCTTTTCTATTCAAAGTTTTCAATAGGGGTGCTGAGTAGTTGCCTAAGGGGATTTGAACTTAAAATAAGCATAATAGGAGGCGATGATTAACCTTAATAGAAGCTAATGGTTAGTCTTAATAGAAGCTTGAATTAGCCCCAGCAGTCAACCCGGGATGGGAATAAGAGAGAAACGAATGTCTTTCTTCATTGTAAATATTTCCTTCTATATTTTGCCAACTCGTTTTTAGTCGATGTAGCTCTCAAGAAATGGATTTCAGTATTTTTTCGTTCATATTTTCAATATTCACACACAAATAAGATTCAGTTGAAAACACAGAAATCTCAGCAAGGAAAATGTAAAGAGAAACTCACGAATGCCTCTGATTAATAATATGATGAAGGGTGATGAAGGGTTGAAATGCACCCTTCACCCCCTGAACCCCCGATAAACACAGGGAATTCAGGCGGAAAGATGAAGGGTGACGAGATTTTACGAGTGCCGTTTCTAAAAAAAATCCTGATATTCGATAAATACCCCTATATTTCCAAAATGCTTGCTTACGGCACTAATGTGCCCTGATTGGAGCACTTTTAGGGCACAGAGAACTATAGTGCTAACTCTCAGAGATAGTGGTGCTATCTTTCAGAGATAAAAATCCTAACTCGCTCTAATTTGGACTTGGATTGAATATCAAGAAGTTGGGCGTTTGCCTATATAATAATATAGGTAACAATATGGAAACGAGCGGACTTCTGCTCGTTTCTGTATTTTGCAATATACAAAGAAAGCCTTTAAATATCGGCAAAGATAAGACAAATCCCCGTAAGACAATACCTTTTGCCCTATTTTTATATTATCTTAAGATTTGGAGATGCCTATATCAAAAACAGAATAATTTATTATATAAAAAAGAATCGCCATTTATGAGAGATTTCATAAATGACAATTCTTATTTACTTATGGTTGTTATCTCCAAATTGGATTTTCCTCCCATCCTCTTGTGAAGCCGATCATGTAAATAGGGATGTTTGGGTATGAAACAAAAAGATTCTTTATATCCTGCTTAATAGTGTTATCTGAACAAATTGCATTGCACAGATATAAAAGACAAGATATTACACCAAAAGCTCGTTTACGTTGGTGTTCTGTTAAGTCTGAAAGCATCCAATCATCCCTATGGCGGTTAATGTTGGTCGGTTTCTTGGAAAATATCTTATACCACATTCTTGAATGGTGTGCAATGATATTTCGCAAGACAGAAATAGCTTCTAACCAACTTGAAAGTTCTCGGGCAGAATACAAACCGAATTCGTTTGCTATTTTCGACTTTAACGGAGATTGATTCAAGAGGTTTTTGTACATTTTGGAAAGAGTTCCAAAGGTGGCTGTTTCAAAAATCATCCACGCATCTGGATTGTCTCCATCCAAAGTGTTCTTGTCCCAATTGGGATGGTCTATAATATATTGACGCACAAAAGGGTCCGAGTTTCTTTCAAACTCGTATTTCATATCCAACACCAAGTTCGTATGAAACTGCTGATTGTTGAAAAGAGAACCATTCAGATACCACAATCCTGTATTTGTTGCCAAGGAGAGTGTAGTTATAAATTTTGTACGCAATCCAACTTCCAAGATTTCAACTGCGCCAAAAAGGATGTTACGCAACTTCTTGTCAAACTCATATCGGACTATGACATTGTCGAAATTTGCACCATTTATGAAATGTTCTGCATTGGCATCCAACATATCCACCCAATAATATTTCAAGCGGAAATAGCTAATTCTTGACAAATATGAAATGGCATTTTGTTCATCATTGAATACCATGCCCTTTTCTTTAAGTCTGCATAATTGCTCTTGTATAGTTCTTGGTCTCTGATTCATATAACTATAATATAAAAAATGACTCGCTTGCAGTTCTGATGGGATGCAAACGAGTTCTGTTGCTGCAAAAGTACAAATAAAAAATGGATAATACAAAGTTTTTGCAAGAAAATCTGCTAAAAATAAAAAATCAACACATATTTTTGTTTGTTTTGTATTCAGACATAGTCCTTCAAACAGTTTTATTGATTAATGTCGCAATTTCATGCAATATATTTAATTGCCTATCGTTCATTAGAATATAACATAAAAGTATAAATCCTCTCAAATCAGATATAAATTGTACTACGAAAACATGTAAAAATGTACGGCTTTTTATGAAATTATCCGTAGAATATTACCGCATTTCCAAAATAAATTGTATCCCACCTGCCTTTTGCATTGCCATTGCCAATAAACGGAAAGTGGTAATACCCGATACGCTTCCGATAGAACTGTATTATTAGAAGAAGTAGTTTATTATTTTATTGTTTGTTTGTCTTTAAAGATAATATGGACATTATATATCGAAGGATATGATAAAAATCTGGGTTCGGTAAGTCAAGTGGAGAGTATAGCTACTTCCTGTAATTAACTTTGCAAAGTATCCTAAGAGACTTTGTCATCAATCTTAGGATACTTTATTAAGGGTGTTTTTATTCAACTTTCTCAAATGTCCATTGATAAACATAATCAACAACATCGACAAACCTGTAAATCTCCAATGGTGTTCCATAGAGTAAATGATGAGAATACAAATGCATGTATCCGTCAACAGGATTGGCAACTAACTGGAGGTAGTATGTGTTAGGTTGTCCTGATCCAGTGACTAACCAGCGGTATGAATAAGCATGCTCTTTATTATATAGGTCGATCTTTAGCGGAGCACTCGCATCCACACGATTATTTTCTGTGTGGAAATAAAGCCGAGTACTTCCATCTAATAGATAAATGGAGTATGTACAGTCTGCATTTTGTTCCACTTGCCATGTATATGTGCCGTTATAAGGAGAGTTTCCTAATTCAAGACCAACATTTGGTGTTTTAGAGTCATTGGTAGTATGAACATAATAAGGGTCGCGGTGAATCCTATATGTACCAGGTGTTAATGGTGTTGGAATTGTTACCTTTTCGAATTGCCATTTATATGCTTTCTGTTCAGCTTGTTGGCGCATATAATAATATTCCACAGTGTTTCCTTCGCCTCCAGAAGCATTTTTGCAGTGAAGGTATTTAAGCTTGTCCGAAGCTGACTGAATATAGAAACTTCCAGTACCATCTCTTGTTGGAGTAATGAACCATTTGGTGAGAGCAAAACTTTCTCTGTTCATTTCTGTTGTTTTGACGGTAGAGCTTTCTGGAATACTGCCATCAGTACTACCCATAAGAGAAGTTTCTGTTCCCATGAGTTGAATAGTATAAGTTCCGTCTCTAACTGGTTCCCCATGATTATCTCGTTCATAATCAACCAACCAATAGAACGAAGACCGATAATCTTCTTGAAACGTGCGTAATGTAATGTCTGCTCCTTGTGTGAAATTGTAATTCTGCGGACAAAGTTTTCTACCACCATCCAACTGGGTAGTTATGGTGTAAATGCCTGGGACGATGGTTGAAATTTGTTTGTTCTGGTTGAGTCTTCCGTTATCAGCAAATACTTGCCAAAGATGAGCATCTTCTGTTCCTTGTTTTTCTGCTTTGAATACTACACCTGCTTGAGTTGGATAGTCGCCAGAATACACCGTTAAAGTTTGCGACATGATAGGTTTAATCTTAATTTTTCTGCCCATAGGATTAGGTCTCTCTACAATATACTTGTAGTGATTTTCCCAACCACTGTGCCAATCATTTAATTCCACTATCTGGTTTGCAGAAAAATCTCTGCTCTTAGGATGGATAGCTTTATTAGGATATGTTTTGCTGAAGATATTGTAGGAATCATCTAAATCTTTTTTGAAAATATAATGATTAGAAAGAGAAGGGTAGATGTCTCTATCTGCTACTAAAGGAGATGAACTCGTGGTAAATGGCCTTATAGGAACAAGTCCAAATGCAGTATTCATGTTATCAACAATTTCATAACCCATATTGGTCATGAAATCGTTTCGTTCCAAGTCGTGCTTGAATTTGAGAAGATTGAATCTCCATTTATAATAAGGTGCGTCTGCTCCTTTATAGTAATCTACTTTTAGAATTTTCTTAGTAGAAAAAGGCTTCTGATCAACTCTCATGTATAAATGAGGACGCTTTTCTGAATGAACAAAGAAATAGCCATCACCAGCAGGTTCCAACAACCAGTTTGTATTTCCTTCTGCAAAATCAAGTTTGACATATTGGGCAGTTTCAACATCATCAACCGAAAGATAACGTTCATTGTAAGCCATTCTGATTTTGCACACATTTAGACTACCTGCAATAGGTGAGATTACCCATTGCCTTGTAAATTCATTACCCACTGTAGAGGTTGGCTGCATGTCAATAAGTGTGCCTACTGCAGTTCCTGCTTCTTCTGAAGCACAGCAAAGGTTGGCATCTGCAGCAGCACTTGCTGTGTACATTCCGTTTGGAATACTTTCTCGGGCATATAAGATTTTTACTTGTTCTTCCGTTAAGGCTTGGTTATATACTTTAAAATCATCAAGCACAAGTTGGGGTGTTCCTGTTCCTCCAAGTCCCCATTGTGTGGCTTGTAATAAACTTTGGAGACCGAAATAGTGGAGAGCTTTTTCCATTCGTCCGTAAGGTTCGAAAAGATAGAGACTCATACTGTTTCCTCTATGTACAATGAATACTTGGTACCATCCAAGACGGTTCGTAAAGTTTATAGGATCCCAAAACCAAAGTCCATAATTCTCAATATCTGCTTCCTTGTTTAATACATATCGGTCTATAACTGCTCGGTCTCCTTTATGATAAAAGCCTAACATATATTTACCAACATTATTTTTGGCATAGAAGCATCTGTATTCTGCATCTGTAGGCTCCCATGGTATTGCTCCTTTTTTCTTAGGATAGTTTTGCTCGATTTTCGTCCAAAATGAAATAGTAAATCCATTTTGATAAGTCGATCCTTCAAAGAAGTTTGGAGTTGAAATATAAGTATTGGAAGCTAAACAAGTAGCTCCGTTTACAATACCAAATCTGTCTTGGCATCCAAAGGCTAACCCATGTATAGTTCCATCTTTTCTATTGATATTTTCTTTTGCGCTTCCGTCGTTCAAAGCATAATGTCTAATAGGAGTTGGAACTTGAGATAAAGTCAGTTGGGTTCCTGCAAGTAATATAGTTATAAGATATAAAAAACGTTTCATTTTGTTCTCCTCCCACATTTAGTTAAATAGTCAATTAATAACTCGCTTCGGTCTGTTATTACGTAATCTGCACCATGAAGGAACAACCAATCCCAATCTCCACGACCATCATCCAAAAAATTATTTGGGTCTTTATCTTGGAAATCGTATGCACGTATGATAGGGTCGGTGTCAGTTAGAGGTATTTTTTCTGCAATTACACCATCTCCTGTTTCTGGCCAAAAAGAATATTGCCCTAACCAAACTCCAGAGTTTTTTACTTGTACAAGATAATTTATTATAGGATCATTTGTTTGTTTATAAACGAGTTCCATGGCATAAATTTTATGAGTGTTTAGGAATTCGTTTATATATGAAGATAGGTTAGGTGTTGTGGAAAATGCGATAGGAGTATAGATGAAATCATCTAAAGTCACTCCTGCTTTGGTTAAGATTTTATTGTTTAAATCAGCTAAGCGCATCTTCCCCTTTATAATACATTGCCAAAGCATACCTTTTTGCTTAAGTAGCTTAAGAACTCGAATCATTGTTGTATCAAACAATTTTCCAACTTCCTTTATGTCAATTGCAGCTACAGCTTTGTCTTTTAAATAATCAAGCGCATCGGTTAAAGTTAATACTTTATATGGAGATGTTGTTCCATCTTCATATTTTAAAAAAAGAGTATTTACATAACTCCAATTTTCTTCCCTTAGTCGTCCGTTTCCTGTTGTCATTCTGTCTAAACAAGCATCATGGAATACAACCATGATATTATCTTTTGTGACACGTACATCCATTTCCACTATGTCTGCTCCTATAGCTATAGCCATATCATAAGCTTTGGTGGAATTTTCTGGAAAATCAGCCCAATATCCTCTATGGGCGGAAACGAGAGTATAGTTGGGATGTTGTAGTCTGTGTTTGATAATATCTACAACTTCTTCTACATGTTCTTTTTGAGCATAGCAGAAACTTGGTACTAATATAAGCATTAGTACAGAAATAATCTTTTTTAGTTGGTTCATAAGGTTTCCTCCTTTCTAAAATGTTATTTTATTATTTCAAAATTACAAAAAAACTAAGTAGTGTATTCTAAAATTGTGATAAAAAATCTAAATAATAGCTCAAAATGTTGATATTGTGCATTTATTATTAGTTGAATTTTATATTGTTTGCGAACACACAAAAAAAGTGAAATAAAAATTTCATTTTAACAGGATTGTAATTGGGTGCAACGAAAAATATAATTGTCTTCAATGCGTAATCGTCTTAGGACAAATTATTAATTAAATAAATATTATATGAACTTAAAACGAATTTCAGCGTCATGCTTTTGTTTGCTGTTGGCTGGACAAATGGCAGTTTTTGCTCAGACCGTCAGCTTCGGTTCAAACAAGGTAACGCTCAAGTCTGCTTTTGAGAAGATTGAGCAGTCTTCCAAGTACAAGGTTGCGTACAATTCTTCTCAGTTGGATGCTAACCGCACAGTCACGTTAACCAAAAAGAGTGATGATGTATTTGGTATGTTGAACCAATTGCTCAAGGGTACAAATTGTACTTATGAATTGGAAGGCAACTACATCGTCATTAAGTCTCAGCACAAAGGAAAAGCTCAAAGCCATGGTAAGAAAATCAAGGTAAAGGGTGTTGTAAAAGATGAAACTGGCGAGCCAGTTATCGGAGCAACAGTCATGGAAAAAGGCTCTGCTAATAATGGAGTAATTACCGATATAGATGGTAATTATACGATTGAGATTGCCTCTGATGGTTTGTTGGCTGTATCATACATTGGTTGCAAAGATCAGGAAATTAAAGTAAACGGTCGAGAAGTTATTAACGTCAATTTGGCTGATGATAACAAGGTACTCGACGAAGTTGTGGTTGTAGGTTACGGTGTGCAAAAAAAGCGCGACGTATCTACTGCTGTGTCTTCTGTAAAGGCAGAGGCTCTTGCCAATAACCCATCTACAGACTTCCGTCAGGCTCTGGCTGGTAAGATGCCTGGTGTCCAGGTAACTGTACCAAGTGGTGACCCTGAGGGTAGCGTAAGTATTCGTGTACGTGGTGTAAGCACCGTAAATGCAGGTAGTGACCCTCTCTATGTTGTAGATGGTGTACCAATGGAGCGTGGCTTTGCCAACTTGAATACGAATGATATTGAGTCTGTAGAAGTTTTGAAAGATGCTTCTGCAGCAGCTATCTATGGTAGCCGTGGTTCTAATGGTGTTGTTCTCGTAACTACCAAGAAGGGTACTTCTGATAAACTCTCAATTTCTTATGATGGATATGTAGGTGTACAGAACGTATCTAAGAAATTGGATATGATGAACGCTTACGAATATGCAGAATTCGTAAAGGACGCACGTGACAATGCATACCTTTCTAAAGTCCCTGGTGGATCAGCAAGTGATCCTAATAGTGTACGCCCTAAAGGAAACATGCAGATTGCAGCTGATTTCTTCCCATATTTACAGGGTGTTAAAGGCTTGACAGATACAGACTGGCAGGATGCTATCTTCCGTACTGCAATGACTACTGGACACAATGTTTCTTTATCAGGAAAGTCAAACAGTATCAATTATTTCGTATCAGGTAACTATATGAAAAAGGAAGGTACAATCATTGGTTCTGATTTTGAAAAATATGGTGGTCGTTTGAATCTTTCAGGTCAGCATAAGCGCTTGAAATTTGGTGTAAACTTCGCACCTTCTTATTCTGTTTCAAATACTGTAGATGCATCTGGAGCTGGTGGTATTGTTCAGTCTGCTTTAATGATGCCTCCTATTTTCCCTGTTTACAACGCAGACGGTTCTTATAATTATCAGGGTAATGGTTACTTGCGTATTGGTACAGACTATGAGCACAATGAGGTGTTGAATCCTGTTGCTATGGCTCGCTTACAGTCAAATGTTACTGATCGTATGTCTATTACTGGTAAGGTATATGCAGAATTGGAATTGATGAAGGGACTTTCTTATAAGTTGTCTTTGGGTGGTGATTATTATGGTGCTCATAATGATAAATATCGTCAGTCTTCTTTGCCTTTGAAGGGAAAAGATTATTATGATTCTCCTTCAAACCCAGTAGGTTACAGTTCTTCTTCTTTCTTCTTCAACTGGTTGGTAGAAAATCAATTGACTTATACTACTACTATCAACAAGAAGCATAACATTACTGCTATTCTTGTACAATCTGCACAGAAGGAAACCAAGAAGACCGACAACGTGACAGCTACAGATTATCCTAACGATTATATCCAGACTGTAAATGGCGGTACTGTGACCAAGGGTGGTTCTGATAAGACACAATGGTCTATCGCTTCTTACTTGGCTCGTGTTCAGTACAACTACGAGGGACGCTACATGCTTTCTGCTGCGATTCGTACTGATGGTTCGTCACGTTTCGGTAAGAACAACCGTTGGGGTTACTTCCCATCTGCTTCTGCTGCTTGGCGTATCAGCGATGAGCAGTTCTTCAAGAATGTGAAGGAATTGTCTTTCATCAATGACATGAAGATTCGTGCCAGCTATGGTGTTACTGGTAACTTCGAGATTGGTAACTACGACCATTTGGCAACAATGTCAACTGATAACTATATCTTAGGTGCTAATGGTGGTTTATTGCAGTATGGTTATAAGCCAGATAATATCAAGCGTGATGATTTGAGTTGGGAGAAAAACCAGATGATTAATGCAGGTATTGATCTTCAGATGTTCGATGGCTACATCGGTTTCTCTGTAGATTACTATAACACCAACACATCTAATATGTTGCTCTATGTACCAGTACCTCTCTTGACAGGTTACAGTACTTCTCTTCAGAACATTGGTAAGGTAAACAACCGCGGATGGGAATTGGCTTTGACTTCTCAGCATACATTTGCTAATGGTTTCGGCTATTCTTTCAATGCCAACTATGCCAAGAATACCAATGAGGTAAAAGAGTTAGGTCCTGGTAATGCGCCTATTATTTCTACTGGTAGTGTAGGTCATGCTTTCTATAAAACAGAGGTCGGCAAGCCTATTGGTAACTATTATCTCTTGGTGCAGGATGGTATTTTTGCGACAGCAGAAGATTTGAAGAAATATCCTCACTTTGATAATACAGAAGTAGGTGACTTCCGCTTTGTCGATGTTGATGGAGACGGAAAGTTAGATTTAGATAAAGACCGTACAATCTGCGGCAACTATATGCCTAAGTTCACTTATGGTTTCGGCGGTAAACTCTGGTATGCAGGTTTCGATATGGACTTCAACTTCCAGGGTGTTTATGGCAACAAAATTCTGAACTTGAATAAGCGTTACCTTGACAACATGGAGGGAAATACCAATGGTACAAAGATTGCGCTTGATCGTTGGAGAAGTCCTGAGAATCCTGGTAGCGGTTCTGTAAATAAGGCAAACCGTAAGCAGACAGGTTACAACAGCCGTACTTCAACCTGGCATTTGGAGAGTGGTTCATACCTTCGTCTTCAGAACCTTTCATTAGGTTATACTTTGCCTCGTGCACTTACTCAGAAGTTTAAGGTAGAGAAGTTGAGAGTTTATGTTTCAGGACAGAACCTCTTCACTATTACTGACTATAGCGGTTATAACCCAGAAGTAAATGCCCGTCCATCTAAGAACCTGACTCCAGGTGAGGACTATGGTACTTATCCTTTGGCAAGAACATATATGTTTGGTTTGAATCTCACATTATAAAGAATTTTACGTCATGAAAAAGATAATATTATTAGCATCAATGGCCGCTCTGCTTATGACTTCTTGTGGAGATAGCTTTTTCGACTTAGAGCCATCAAGTAGCGTAATCATTGACAAAGTATATAAGACTGCAAGCGATTACAATGTAGCTGTAATAGGTTGCTATTCCAAATTGCAGTCACAGGTGAATTTCTATACAGAATGCTGCGAGTATCGTAGTGATAATCTTTCATTGAGTGCACCTACAGCAGGTACTCAAGATCGTTACGATATAGACCATTTTGCAGAGAAACCATCTAATGGAATCCTTAGCTCTTATTGGGCAAACTTCAATAACAACGTTTATCGTTGTAATCTTCTGCTCGACCAGATTGACGGTGCAAACTTTGCAGAAGGCTTGAAGAAACAGTACAAGGGTGAAGCGATGTTTATCAGAGCTTTGAACTATTTTAATATGTATCGTATTTGGGGTGGTGTTCCTGCTACAAAGCATGTTGTAAGTGCAGCAGAGGCTTTGAAAGTGGCAAGATATTCTGATGAGCAGATGTTCGACTTGATTGCTGGTGATTTGAAGGAGATTATTGATAACAACTATCTTCCTGAATCTTACTCATCAGCAGATATGGGTAGAGCAACATCTGGAGCAGCTAAGGCTTTGCTCGGTAAGGTTTATCTTACTTTCCATAAGTGGGAAGAAGCAAGAGATATTCTTTCTCAGCTGATTGGAAAATATCAGTTGGTTAGCCCTATCGCCCAGGTCTTCAATGTGGATAACAAGAACAATAAAGAGATTATCTTTGCTGTACATTTCAATAAGGAAATAGAGGGAGAAGGTCACAGCTATTGGTACAATCTTACCAATTCAACTGATGATACCAACCAGACAAGTTCTCTTCTCAATACTTATCCTACAGATGATGCTCGCAAAGATCTCATTACTTATGTACAGGCTGCGAAGAATGTGTATTTGATGAGAAAATTCTATGATACAAAGAGTACAACCTTCAATACTGTAGGTAATGATCAGATTCTCCTTCGTTATGCAGATGTTCTTTTGATGTATGCTGAGGCTCTTAACGAAATCGAGTATGATGCATCTGAGGGTTCTCTTGCTCTCAAATGTCTTAATGCCGTAAGAGAAAGAGCAGGCATCTCTAATTTGACTGCAAGACAGCTGCCTTCAAAAGAGAAGTTCCGCAAAGGCATCTTGGTTGAGCGACAGAGAGAGTTCCCTTATGAAGGTCAGCGTTGGTTCGACTTGGTAAGAATGGGATTTGCAAAGGGTGCAATGGCAGAAAATGGTATTGAAATCAGTGATTATCAGTTACTATTCCCTATTCCTCAGCAAGAAATTGAGAAGGTGGGTGATGAGACTATCCTTTGGCAAAATCCTGGATATGATAATAAATAATAAATGATTATAACATGAAAAAGATAATATATTTGCTGTCATTAATGACAGTCTTAATTCTTGCTTCTTGTAGCGATGATCTTCCAAAGGCAAGTTGGGACATTTGTCAGGTAAGTAGCTTTAACGCTACGGCGCAGGATGAGAAAGTATTGTTGGAGTGGGCTCCTATGCAGGGAGCCAACCCAACAGGTTATTTGGTCAATTGGACACCGGAAGTTGCTACATACGAAGGTGGTTCTGCAGAGTTGGATGCAAAGACTACCTCATATACTATAACAGGTTTGGTTAACAAGGTTACTTATACCATCACCATCCAGGCCATCTATGGCAACCAGCGTTCTATGATTTCTACAACAAAGGCAAGACCTGTTTCTGATACAGAGCCTTTCAAAGTTTGGTCAACAGACATGCCTAATGGTGGTATGGTGAAGACTGCAAATGCAGTATTCTCTTTAGATGGAAATACTTTCTACTTGCCTTCAGCTGGTGCAACTGGTGATGTAACTGCTTTTGATGCAATGACTGGTGCCGTGAAATGGACTGCTGCTATTCCTAAGACAACCTATGGTGGTGGTGTTGCTGTTGGCAAAGATGGAACTTTGTATCAGGGTGCTCGCAATGCAACCTTGTATGCTATCAATAGCGATGGTTCACAGAAATGGACTTATGCAACTGGTGCTGCTAACAAGAACCTGGATTGCTTCCCTGCAGTAACTGCTGACGGACAAACAGTATATGTACTTGATGGCGACAATGTTCTTCATTCTATCAATACTGCAACTGGTGCAAAGAATTGGAATGTAAAACTGACAGGTACAAAGAATAAGGCAGGTGCTGTTGCTATTGACAAAAATGGTAATATCTATGCGGGTACACGTTCTACTATTTACGGTTTCAAGGCAGATGGTACTCAGCTTTGGAAGGTTGCTGGTAAAGTTACAGAAATTGGTTCCTTCGCTTTGGATGGGGAGACCCTTTATGCTGCACAGATTGGCGGTGCTGGTTTGTTGGCATTGAACACATCTGATGGTTCTACTAAGTGGAGTGTTGAAGCTGCGAGCGATATTTATGCTCCTATTGTTGACAAGAGCGGTAATATCTACTTCACTGATAAGGGTGGTAAGGCGCTTTATGCTGTTGATAAGGCGGGACAACTGAAATGGAAGTTTACAATTGAAGCAGCTCCTACTTATTGTTTCCCTGTTCTTGACGATAAGGGTACTGTCTATTTCGGTAGTGGAGCAGGTCGCATCTATGCGGTTGACAGTTCAAATGGTGAGGAACTTTGGCACATGGATTCAGAAGGTACAGATAATAATGCCAAGATTATGTCAGGTATGACTATCGGTGAGAATCAGATTCTCTATGTGTCTTATATCGGTGGTAATGTTGCAGCAATCAAGATCTTTGCAGGTCCAGAGAAATCAACATGGAGCTGCAGAGGTGGAAATATTCATGGTACAAACCAATATTAATATTGAATCAGTATGAAAAAAATATATTTATTCATCGCATTATTCTCTTGCGTCCTGTTTTCATGTGGAAATGACGAAGATGGAATGACTTATGCGCAGCCTATCGAGGTAGGCGAAACTACCGACATGAAGGCTGCTAAAGAAGTTGCAGAAGCTTTGTGGGCAACAACTCCATTACAGCAGCAACCTCTTAATGCTGAAAGAACTGAAGTTTTTAATAAAATCCAGAAGATGGCAGATGATTGTCCTTCAGATTTCTTTGAAAGCTATATTGCAGCATTGGACCAGTCTGCAGAAATGAGAGAAAAGTATGATCCGATGTTGGCTCTTTATCGTTTGTCTTTAGATCATGTTATTGATGCGATTAAGACTACTACTGTTGAAAATGGTACTACTTGCATCTGGCAACTCTACAATATGGGTTACGTCGTAAAGACTCCAACCACTTGCTTTGGTATTGATATCAACCATCGTTGGGCCGAGAAATTGGAGCCTTACTTGGATTTTCTCTGTGTAACTCACAAGCATAAAGATCACTACAACACAAATCTTATAGAAGCAATGTTGAAAGCTGGTAAGCCTGTTTACTCAAACTGGGTAACTGGTGGATTTACATCTAAAGTAAATACTGATTATCAGTTTAATAACATCAAGATTCATGTGTCAATTACTGACCATAATAATTCTGGCTTATCAAACTTCGTTTCTGTGTTTACTTTTGAATGTGGTGATGATAGTGGCAATTTCACAATGCTCCATACTGGCGACTCAAACTTCAAGGCTGCTCAGTACACAAACATTTTGCCACATGTAAATGTTTTGATTCCTCGTTATGCTCCTAATGCGCTTACCGAGAACAATATCATTGGTACTGGTGCAGGTCAGACTAAACCTGATTATGTATTACTCTCACACATTCTTGAACTTTCTCACGTTAGCGAGGAAGAGTCAAGATGGAGCTTGAATTCTGCCTTAGAAAGAGCTGCAAGACTTAATTGCGAGAACTCTGTTGTTCCTTTCTGGGGAGAAAAATTAGTTTGGAAAGATGGTAAATTGAATTAAAAATGAAAAAGATATTTGTTTTATCAATGTTGTGCATGCTCACTTCGGTGAGCTTTGCACAAAGCAATTTAAAAGAGATTCTTAAGAATTTCAATAAGCCTGCTAAGGAAAATGTTATGGTTGTTTCTCATCGTGGAGACTGGCGTAATGCTCCAGAAAATTCTGTTCAGGCTTTCCAAAACTGCATCGACATGGGTGTTGATATGGTTGAGTTGGACTTGAAGAAAACCAAGGATGGCGTTCTGGTCTTGATGCACGATAAGAAGATTGACCGTACCATGAACGGAAAGGGCTTTCCAGAGAATTATACGCTTGATTCTTTGAAATCTCTTCGCTTGAAGAATGGCGTTGGTTGCAAGACTCGTCATCATATTCCTACATTCCGTGAGGTGATGGAACTCTGCAAGGGTAAAATCATGGTGAATGTGGATAAGGGGTACGATTACTTCGATGATGCAATGAAGGTTTTGAAGGAAACTGGTACTGTTGACCAGTGCATAATCAAAGCTGAACTTCCTTATGAGGTAGTAAAAGCTGAGCATGGTGATGTTCTTGATAAAATGATTTTCATGCCAGTGGTAAACCTTGGTAAGCCTGGTGCGGAAGAGGTGATTGACGGTTACATCAAGAATATGAAGCCAAAGGCTTATGAATTGGTTTTCAAAACAGATGATGCTAATACTCGTCGCCTGATCAAGAAGGTACGTGATAGTGGTGCAAGAGTTTTCATCAATACGCTCTGGCCTGAGCTTTGCGGTGGTCATGATGATGATCGTGCTGTTGAACTCAAGCAGCCAGAAGAAAGCTGGGGATGGATTGTCGGTCAAGGTGCTAAGCTTATCCAGACAGACCGTCCTGCATTGCTTCTCGAATATTTGAGAGCTAAGAAACTTCACAAGTAAAACGTAAAAAGTTCACGCTTATATGTTCAGAAGGTTTATTGTTTTAGGCTGGTTGTGCATACTTACAGCGGTAAGTCATGCACAACGGCTCAACGAAATCCTTTCAGATTTAGCGGCTCCTGCTCAGCAGTCTGTTTTGGTCGTTTCTCATCGTGGTGACTGGCGCAATGCTCCAGAAAACTCACTCCAGGCATTCCAAAATTGTATTGACATGGGAGTTGATATGGTTGAATTGGATTTGAAAAAGACGAAAGACGGAGAACTTATCTTGATGCATGACGGAACTTTAGATCGTACAACCAATGGTACAGGAAAACCTGAAGATTATACGCTGGCAGAACTCAAAAAACTTCGTTTGAAAAATGGTGCAGGCTGCCGTACCCGTCATCAGATTCCTACACTTAGGGAAACTATGCTACTTTGCAAGGGAAAGATTCTTGTGAATGTGGATAAAGGGTACGAGTATTTTGAAGATGTGCAAAAGATTCTTGAAGAAACGGGTACTGCTAATCAATGTGTGGTCAAGGAAAGGTTGCCTTACCAGACCGTAAAAGAGCAACATGGCAATATTCTGGATAAAGTAATATTCATGCCTAAGGCTGACTTGTGCCGGGCTGATGCAGAAAGTATTATAGACAGTTATCTGCAGAATATGAAGCCTTTGGCTTTCGAGGTCAGGTTCTCTCAGGTAGATGAACAGGTTTTACGTCTTGTGAAAAAGCTAAGAGACAATGGCATTCAGGTGTTTGTCAACGCCTTGTGGCCAGCGCAGAATGCGGGACATGATGATGATAGAGCCGTAGAGCTTCGCCAGCCGGATGAGAGCTGGGGATGGCTTGTTCAACAAGGTTTCAAACTTATCCAAACTGACCGTCCTGCGTTGCTTCTCGAATATTTGAGAGTGAAGAATCTTCACAAGTAGTTTTAGGTTTCATTATATATTTCAAATAGTTGATTGTGTTAGGATAGTTGTGCATGCTTACGGTGGTAAGTCATGCACAACTTAAAAAACTCTGACTCATGTTGCTTTCTTTGATATGTATTGGAATTCAATCTCTCATTTATAATAACTAAAAAATATGTTTAAGAAAATAATTGATTTTTATAAAGTTTCCGAACCTGTAGCATGTGAAAACATGAGTGAGGAGGAAAGTGCCAAGAAACTCAAGAGATTGCAATGGGCAACTTTCCTTTCTGCTACTATCGGTTATGGTACTTACTATGTTTGCCGATTGAGCTTGAATGTAATCAAAAAGCCAATTGTGGATAATGGTGTTTTCTCTGAGACAGAGTTGGGTATTATCGGTTCTGTTCTCTTCTTCACTTATGCTATCGGTAAGTTTACCAATGGTTTTCTTGCTGACAGAAGCAACATCAAGCGATTGATGTCAACAGGTCTGTTGGTTACGGCTTTGGTCAACTTGATTTTGGGCTTTACCCATTCCTTTATACTTTTCGCCGTATTATGGGGATTGAGCGGTTGGTTCCAGTCTATGGGTGCTGCTTCTTGCGTGGTAGGTCTTTCCAGATGGTTTACTGATAAGAACCGAGGCACGTTCTACGGCTTTTGGAGTGCCAGCCATAATATTGGTGAGGCTATGACGTTCATCTTTGTGGCTTCTATTGTAAGTGCATTTGGATGGCAATATGGTTTTATCGGTGCTGCTGTAGTGGGTATTGCCGGTGTGGTACTGTTGCTGACGTTCTTCCACGATACTCCTGCCAGCAAGGGTGTTTCGCTCCCTGGTACACAGGTGATAGAGAAAAAGCAGCAGGATACGGCTTCTTATAATAAGGCACAGAAAGCTGTGCTGAAGAATCCTTTGATCTGGGTCTTGGCTTTGAGTAGTGCCTTCATGTATATTAGCCGTTATGCGGTAAATAGCTGGGGTATTTTCTATCTGGAAAATGAGAAGGGTTACTCTACCATTGATGCAAGTTTTATCATTTCTATCAACTCTGTTCTCGGTATTGTAGGTACTGTGACATCTGGTTTGTTATCTGATAAGGTATTTAAGGGCAACCGCTATTTGCCTGCAGTTATCTTTGGATTGTTGAATGCTTTAGCTCTTTGTCTGTTCCTTCTGGTTCCTGGTCATCAGCTTTGGGTAGATGTTACTGCCATGATTCTCTTCGGTTTGAGTATCGGTGTATTGCTCTGCTTCCTTGGCGGTTTGATGGCTGTGGATATTGCTCCTAAGAATGCTTCTGGTGCAGCTCTTGGTGTTGTTGGTGTCGCAAGTTATGTTGGTGCTGGTATTCAAGATATCATGAGCGGTTTACTCATAGAGGGTAATAAGCAGATTGTGAATGGAGTGGATTGTTACGACTTCACCTATATCAATTATTTCTGGATAGGTGCAGCTTTAATGTCTGTTCTCATGACAAGTATAGTTTGGAAAGCCAAACCCAAAAAGACAAGTGTTTAAAGTTTTTTAGGGTCATGAAAGTTACCTATAGTGATAGGATAATTTTCATGACCATTTTTTTAGAAGAGGAAACTTATGAAGGGGAAGTTTTCTTTTATTTCCTTCCGAAGTCGGCTGGGATTTCGCCCCAAGTCTTGGTATCCCATTTCAGAATAGGGATGGTAACCTGGTGGGTGCGGAGCCAGTTCTCTGCGCGGGCTATGATCTGATGGAGCTGCGCGGTCTGGGGAGTATGCTCCAACTTGGTCTTGCATTGTTTCTTTTTTACCCACAGCTGGGCATTCACGCTGTCGCTATAGATTACCTTGTCGGTAATCCCCCTTTGTTCCATCAGGGCAAGGGCATGGACTATGGCGAGGAACTCGCCGATATTATTGGTGCCGTGAAGTGGACCGTAGTGGAAAACCTGTGCTCCCGTCTGCAGGTCTATGCATTGGTATTCCATCGGACCGGGATTGCCGGAACAGGCTGCATCTACAGCCCAGGCATTTGCCATTACTTCATTGGGCAATGGTAAAACGGTATCGTTTCTCCATGATGGAGGATTCACAGGCATATTACTCATATTTCTATTATTTCTGCTGGTTTTAAAAAAAGTAAATGAGCATGTCCCAATCTTAATGTTGGGACGATGCTCATTATTTGTCAATAGTCAATATTCTTATTAAATTGTAGGTTATTATATCTTGAATTTCCTTTCATATAGAGAATTCTTACATAATAATAAACCCCCTACATTAGGATCATTACATTCTTTCTGGAACCTCGATGCCGAGAAGGTCCATACCGTTCTTCAAGATCTTAGCGACATTGGCTGCAAGAACCAGACGAGTGATCTTCTCTGCCTCGCTCTCAGCATTCAGGATGCTGTAGTCGTGATAGAACTGGTTGAACTCCTTGGTCAACTCGTAGCAGTAGTTGGCAATACCACCAGGGTTGTAGTTGTTGCCGGCATCAGCTACAGCTGCAGCGAAGTCGTTCATCTTCTGGATAAGGTCGATCTCCTTCTCGTTGATAGGAGCATCTGCGCCCAACTCAGCAGGAATCTCGATGCCCTCGGCTGCTGCCTTGCGCATGATGCTGCGGATACGAGCGTAGGTGTACTGGATGAAAGGACCTGTATTGCCGTTGAAGTCGATACTCTCTTCTGGGTTGAAGAGCATGTTCTTGCGGGCATCTACCTTGAGGATGAAGTACTTCAACGCTCCGAGACCCACGATGCGTGAAATCTCCTGGCGCTCTTCCTCGCTCATGTCCTTGAACTTGCCGAGCTCATCGCTTGTCTGGCGAGCATCCTTGATCATCTCTGCCATCAGGTCATCAGCATCTACTACGGTTCCCTCGCGGCTCTTCATCTTACCGTTAGGCAACTCTACCATACCGTAAGAGAAGTGAACCAAGTCCTTACCCCACTTGAAGCCGAGGCGGTCGAGCAGGATAGAGAGTACCTGGAAGTGGTAGTTCTGCTCATTACCTACTACGTAGATCATCTTGTCGATAGGGAAGTCCTTGAAACGGAGATCGGCTGTACCGATGTCCTGAGTCATATAGACAGAAGTGCCGTCAGAACGGAGCAGGAGTTTCTGGTCGAGGCCCTCATTGGTGAGGTCTGCCCACACAGAGTTATCGTCCTTGCGGAAGAAGAGACCCTTCTCCAAGCCTTCCTCTACTTTCTTCTTACCTTCGAGGTAAGTATTTGACTCATAATATATCTTGTCGAAACCTACGCCCATCATCTTGTAGGTCTCGTCGAAGCCAGCGTAAACCCAGCTATTCATCTTCTGCCAGAGAGCGCGAACCTCAGGGTCGTTGTTCTCCCACTTGACGAGCATTTCGTGAGCCTCCTTGATCAGCGGAGCCTCTGTCTTTGCTTTCTCTGTGGCAGCCTCTTCGTCCATACCCTCCTTCATATACTGAGCCTTGAGTTCTGCGATTTCCTCACGGTAGTGCTTGTCGAAGGCTACATAGTAGTCGCCGATGAGGTGGTCGCCCTTCTTGCCGGAAGTTTCAGGAGTTTCGCCATTGCCCCACTTGAGCCAGGCGAGCATAGACTTGCAGATGTGGATACCACGGTCGTTAACGATGTTTGTCTTGATTACCTTGTTGCCGTTAGCCTCCATGATCTGAGCCAGAGACCAGCCGAGCAGGTTGTTGCGCACGTGACCGAGGTGGAGAGGCTTGTTGGTGTTAGGAGAAGAGTACTCGATCATGACGAGCGGGCTATTCTCAGTAACAGGCTTCTCGCCGAACTTAGGGTCAGCGTTGATGGTGTTCAAGAGTCCTACCCAAGCGGCAGGAGCGATAGAAAGGTTGAGGAAACCCTTTACCACGTTGAAGTCTGCGATGACGTTAGCGCAGTTCTCCTTCAGGTAGTCACCAATCTCGAGTGCAGTTCTCTCAGGAGTCTTCTTCGACATTTTGAGGAATGGGAATACGACGAGGGTAAGGTTACCTTCGAAATTACTCTTGGTCTTCTGCAGGGCTACCATCTTCTCAGGTACGTCCTGACCATAAAGCTCCTTCACCGCCGCGATGACAGAGCTGATGATTTCGTTTTCTATCTTCATTATCTTAAATGTATCTTTTTTACCGGTAATATTTTTCTATGCCTGGTCAAAAGCCCTCATCCGAGGGGCAAATCGCTCCGAATGGAGCATAATTTTGACTTAGCGGCTGCAAATTTACAAATAATTATTGAATTACGCAAAGAAATATTGCGCATTATTATTTTTTTTGTTTCATTTATAAAAGAAATGGAAAATAGGACGTTTCTTTCTACAATTCTATCGCGTTTGCTGCTATTAAAATAAAGCGTATCAAATGAACGAAGCGTATCATGGATTCCATGATACGCTTCTTGACTGAATATTTTGAAGTATTCTTATCCTTCCAATATGATGTTAGCCACATCCTCCGGTGAATTCCATAGGATTCCATCTTGCAACTCATCGTCGGTAAAGCCGTTGAGGGCTTCTCTGGCTTCCTTTTCGCTGAGAAGCTGAGTTCCGTCCTCGTTCTTTGCATCGAGCAGTGCTTGAAAGATGGCTGCTCTGTATTCTTCGATTGTCATCATAGTCTAATAATATTGGTTATGTTATATTTTATGGTGGCAAAATTAATGTATTTTTTTGAAAACACCAAGCGAATTGTCTATTTTTTTACGACTTTAATTGCTTTTTTATGATTTGACGAGCAGTCATACCTACTTTTCTGAAAGATATGCCTTCCGGTTTATTTTCCCGTTGAAGGTGCGCTGGATGCTTTCTACTTGCTCATATTGGGTAGGGATTTTATAGGGTTCGAGCTTGTCGCGAAGTGCTAAGGCTATCTCCCGTTTGTTGAACGGATGATCCCCGTCGAGCACAACTAATAGTTTCAGAATGGTGCCCAAAACCCGATGGTTGGCAGGAATGCAGATGCAGTCCTTGATAAATGGAAGGCTGAGAGCGGCATCTTCTACTTCATCTGGCGCTACCTTATAACCGCCCACATTGATGATGTCGCCATCCCGTCCCTTGAGCCGCAAACGCCCTTGTTCGTCAACTGTTCCCCGGTCGGAGGTGTAGAGGACTCCTTCTTTCATGATAGAGTGGGTCAGGGCTTCATCACCATAATAACCGCTCATGAGCGTTTTTCCTTTACAGCCGATTTTCCCGTCTTCGCCGATGGTGAAACCTGCATGCTTCATCGGTTTGCCTACACAGCCAGCCAAGCATTCGCCGTGCTGGAAATCATAGGTGGAGATGATGCCCGTCTCGGTGGAAGCATACGTATTGTAAAGGCGGCTCTGGGGCAGGATAAAGCAAAGCTTCTCCATATCGTTCTGAGAGATAGGAGCTGCGCCTGTTTCGATGAATTCTATTCTATCTGCATACAGGGCAAGGCGGTCGGAAGCAAATGTCAACAGCATCCGGATGCTTGCCGGAACCAGGAATGTGGCAAACTTTCCTTCAGTAGGGGAATCCATTGCCTGAAAGAAACGGTTGATGTCTTTCATTCCGTCGATGATGTGCAGGGTGCCGCCTACGAGGATGATGGGATAGACCTTGGAGAGACTTCCGATGTGGCTGAGAGGACCATTGATGATGAAGGTCAGGTTGTGATGAAAGCCTTGTGCTTCTATCAGATTTTCAGCATTGGCGATGATGGTGGAATGGGAAATCATCACTCCCTTCGACTTGCCGGTTGTGCCTGTCGTGAAAAGTATGTCGGCTACTCCTGCAGGAATGTCGGCTTTTTCTGTCTTGTTCATTTCTTCAGAAAACTGCGATTCCTGTTCCAGCGGAACTGCCACGTTTCCTGAGCGATGAATGGCAAAATATGTTACGAGGCATTCTATCGTAGGGGAAGTAACGAAAGGAATCGCCTGTCCCTTGCTATGAAACGAAGCGGCTGTATCGGTTACACGGTTCCACAGTTGCCGGTAAGTGCATGATTCTTCTCCACAGATGATTGCCACCTTGTCGGGAAATAATGCTGCGTCTTTCTCCAGATAGTCCTCTAAAGTCAACAGATGGTCCTCTGATGTCTGCATATAGTCCTCAGATGTCTTCATACGCCTGCCTGTTTTTTCTTTTCTACCATTGCCACAAGGCTGTCTAAGTTGCGGAAATTCCGAGGTGTTACGTCTGATGATTCCAGTTTTATCTGGTATTCGTCTGAAAGGAGCATCAGGATGGTGGTAATGCCTAAGGAATCCAGTTCATTGAACAGGAAATCTGAATCTAAATCTACCAGTGGTAGGGCTTCTTCCAGGATTTTTCTAATATTCTCTTTCATATTGATTTTCATTTTTATACATATTGATTTTAGTTCATCTTAAATCTCATTCATGCTGATCTTAAATCTCATTCATGAGATCTTGATTCTTATTTATAATCACATTTGACGGCTGATTTCAGCTTGGTTGATGATTTCTACATTTTCAACAATCCCTTCCATGCTGAATTTCATCAGTCTGCATTTGTCAGGATCTGCTTCTACGGCAATCACTTTTGTTTCCGGGTGGAGCAGGGCGAAGAGCAGCGCTTTCTCTCCATAGCCGGCAGACGGGATGATGACTGGCAGGGAAGTATCCTGCTGTTCCATCCACGCCTGATAATCACGGTTGCGCCTGAGATTTCGCTTGACGGTGCTGAAAACTTCCACACCCTTGTAGCGGTAGCGGTCGAGAACCAGGTCGTGATAATAGGCAACTCCCTCTTTCCTGCGGCGGAAAAGCATCTGTAAGGAAAGGGGGCGAACCCGGTATTCTCCCTTGTGCTTCACCAGCCAGTTGAAGATAAGCGGCGGGAAAATATAGGCCATCAGAACCACGGAGAACATGCCTGCGATGGTGACTTCTGCCAAAGAGCGGAGTGCCGGATGGCGGGCTACTATCAGCGTGCCGATGCCGATAAACATGATGAGGGCTGAAATGATGATGGAGTGCTTGTAGGAGGCAAGCATCTTGCGCCGGTAAGCATATTCGTACATGGCTCCCTCTGTCATGAAGATGGTGTAGTCATCGCCCTGGCCGAAGATGAAGGTGGCGAGGATGATGTTCACGATGTTGAACTGCATGTGGAAGATAGCCATCAGGCCCAATATCCACAGCCAACTGATAGCCATCGGGATGAACGAGAGGACTGCTAACTCGATACTTCCCATAGACAACCAGAGGAAGAAGAATACGATGAATCCGCAGGCAAATCCGATGTAGTTGAAATCGTCTGACAGATGGTTGGCAATGGCGCTGTTCATGCTCTTCACATCAAAACTGAAGCTATGTTGTGCTTGCAGACAATCCTCCACCTTCTTTACATCCTTTTCTTTGGCAGAGAGGATGTTGATGACGTGGTATTTGCCGTTGAGACTGTCGGTACTGATGTTGGAGGCAAATGCGGATTGCAGCAGAGGTTTGAAATGCTGAATGTTCTGCGGCTGGTAATCCTGGTGGAGAATGCGCTCGAAATCTGCGAAACAACCATCGGCAAATCCTTCTTCTGCCATATAAGGTTTGATGCCGGAAGTGAGGAGATGCTGGTGTTTATCGAGGAATTTCTGCCAGAGTTGCAGGCGCCGTGCCTGTTCTTTCTTCGATGTGATAAACTGGTTGCAGGAGGAGTAGTCCTGTATAGTCTTCTGGTCGGAAAGTTCCTGCAGAGTTCCCTGCAAGGAGAGGCTTTTGTCGAGTGCTCCGTCCAAAGTGGAGTCGGAAGACAGAGCATAGACTTTCTGGATTCCGTCTTCCTGTTTCATCATTTTGGCGAAATATTCCATGTCTGCCTTCTGTTCCGGAGTCATATAATTTATGTGTGCCATGTTGGTGTCAAACTCCGTCTGCAGACTGAAATAGCCGAAGATGATGGTCAGGATGAGCACAATGGTAACGAAGACCGGTTTCTTTTCGAGCGAGATGTTGCTCCACTTGTCAAGGAATGTATGCTTTGCTTCCCCGGTTGTCTTAGAAAGATGGGGAAGATAGATGAGTACGAATACGATGGTGCCGACGAGCAGGAGAGAACTGAACAGTCCCAGGTCTCTTAAGGCCACGGATTTGAGTGGAACTAATGCCAGAAAAGCACCTACCGTAGTCACGTTGCCCACCAGGAGGGGCATGACGATTTCTTTCAGCGCCTTCCGCTTGTCGGGTGTATGAGAAAGGTGGGCGATGAAATGAAGAGGGTAGTTGACTGCAATACCCAAGATGATAGATGAAATGCCGATGACGATGACCGAAACCTGATTGTGGAAGAGAGCTAACCCGCCGATGGCAAAGAGCCAGCCCCATCCGATGGAAAGGGCTATGAGCAAAAGGTTTCTCCTGCTTCTGAAGGAGAAGAAGAGCAGGGCAAGAATCAGTACGACGGCTATACTTACAGAAAGAATGCTGTCGGTTTTGATCTGATGGGCATTGGTGACGGCAATAACGGGTCCGCCTATGATGTGGATTTCTATATTCGGCTGCGACTGGCTGGCTTCCCGGGCACAGTCTTTTAGCATTTGGGTAAGGCGGGCATTATTCTCAGTCTCACTTGCCCCGTAGGGAGAATCTATCATCACAATGGCCTTCTTCATGTCGGGAGAGAAGATATAGCCATCGTACATTTCATATTTCAGACTGGATTCGGAATGCTGCAATTTCTGCAGGATGGGAGTGAAGAGGTTCAGCGGGTCGCGCTGAATATTATCAGACAGAATGCCGCCGGTAGGGAAGAGGAGCATTTGTTTGTCTGCTTTCAGCTGGTGGGGAATGTAATCAGGCTGACTGAGCAGACTGTCCATTCTCCGATAGTCTGCATCTGTCAGGAAATAAGGAATGTTCTGATAGACGAAATCTGTTATCTGGTTCATCTTTTCCAAATCCACTTGTGCCATCAGGTTTCTGATGACGTGGGCAGAGTCTGTTTTCTCCACATTCTCTACGAAAGCGTCTATGGTATGGGTCAGTATTTCCGGATCATCAGACTGCGCAGCATTCCGGTATTGGAAGATGGCGAAAATCTTGCTGGCTCCCGAAATGTTCTGATAGACCTTCATGGCATTCTGGTGCTCGCTGTCTATCGGAAGAAAGTCGGCAATATCTTCCTTGTAGTTCAGTCTGGTAACTGCCAGGAGGAGTATGAGCGTGATTGCTACGGATGAGCAGATGCCACTCAGCCGATGCGTCTTGAGATAATCGTATATTTTCAGAATCAGTTCTGTCATTTTCTTATTTCTTATTTTTTCTGCTTCTTACTTGTTGTTTCTTCTACTTCTGCTTACTTGTTGTTTACAGGGTTGGCGTAAATGCCTAAATAAATATCTTTCAGCATTTCGATGTCGCAAGTATCATAATGTTCCAATTCTCTGACGTGTGCCAAGAATTCTTCCTTCTGTTGCGGAGTATAGAAATCCTGGTATTTTCTGGTTCCGTATCGCAGGTCGTAGGCGATGTAATTGTTGGGATACAGGCGATAGGCCTTGTTGATGCGCTCATCCAGCAGGTGAGCTACAGCCTTGTGATATTCATTGCTCGTAAGCTGTTCCAGTTTCATCAGTTCCATGCGGGAAATCGGTTCGCAGATTTCTATGTGTACCCTACCTTTGGGTTGGGAGATTCCCGTCAGAATACTGTTCAGATCTTCGCCCGGTTTTTTTGTGTATTTGGCAAACTGGCTTTCGTAGAGTTCGAGCGTTTTCAGAATATCGCATGATTCCCATTCGTAGGAAATCGCTACAGGTACGATGTGCAACTGGTCTATTGCCTTGATTTTATCATCCGGGCAAGACATGCAGAACATCTTGATGATGCCCTGATCTGTCGTGTCGTTTCCATCCTTGGTCCTGCCGTTGCGCTGGGCAATCCAGATGGACTGTCCTTTCTCCTGAATCACGAAGCGGATGTAATCGGAAAGGTGTCTGGAACAGCGATAGAATTCCTTCAGACTTCCGCCTGGGCGTTCTACCTTGAACATCTTGTTGCATTTGCCAATATCGATAATCAACTGGTTGGACATCAGATTGGCACCAAAGGTAATCTCTGTGGTGTCGAAGCCGTGATTGAGCAGAAAATATTGGAGGAGACTGGAGTCTAACATGATGTCACGGTGGTTGGAAACATAGAGATAATGTCCTTCGGGACTCAGTTTGTCGAGTCCTGAACAGGAAAATTCCGTGATGCTGTTTTCTATCACCTGCTGGTTGACTTTACTCATCGTGTCCTGTTGGAATTCCCTAACCGTCTGGTAGTTGGCTATGCGTTGACGGATTTCCTTGACCGATTCTTCCGGATAGACGTATGCAGAAAGAATCGGAAACGATGAACTGTGGGCGATGCGCTGCATGGCCTCAAGAAATTCTTCGGGATTGTATGGGCGAATATCGTCAAAATCTGTTATGTTCATATTGGAATCTTTTAATTCTTTTATTCTTGGAATTCTTAAATCCAGAAAAGTTTAATTCTGTATTTATTGAGCCTGGAGTTTCCTGACCCAAGCTAAAAACTCTTTCTTCCATTGCCGGCATTCGGGCGAGCCCTTTGTGTCGGAGGCTCCAAATCCATGTCCTCCCGTCTTGTATTGGATGTATTGATGGGGAATGTGATGGACTGTCAGAGCGGAATCGAGCAATTCTGAGTTCTGGTATTTTACGATAGGATCGTCCTTGCAGTTTACCAGAAATATGGGTGGGCAACAGGCTGAAATATGGCGCTCAACAGACAGGGAGTCGCGAAGCCGTCTGTTGTTTTTGCGGTTGTCGCCCAACAAGGCTCTGCGCGACCGCTTGTGAACGTATTTTCCATTCATGGTAACGACCGGGTAGATGGGGGCAACAAACATCAGGGGAAGTTTACGCAGGGTAATTCCCGACAGGACAAGGTGTCCGCCTGCTGAAAAGCCCATTGCTCCAATGCTGTCGGGGCAGACTCCATATTCCCTTGCGTGTTCCTTAATATATAAGGTGGCTTGGGTCAGGTCGTCCAAAGCATCAGGGTATTGGACTCCTCTGAACAGATGGCGGTAATGCAGGAAGAAGGCCATGAATCCGGCAGTGCGGTAATGGAGCACGAATGCAGAGATGCCGTTGTTCTGCAACCATTTGCCCACTTCGTGTCCTTCGCCATTCATATCGTGCCAGAGGTAACTTCCGCCAGGACATACGATGACAGCCATCTTGCTGCCACCTTTTGCCAGATATGCAGTCATTTCCACATTCTTTCTGCATGCTGTGCCTTGCCAGATGTTGACTTTCTCCTGTGCCTTCAGCAGCTGGAGACATAGAAGGATGAACCCTATTATGATCATCAGTCTTTGCTTCATCAGTTTAATTTTCATTCTTACCGATTTCGTTTATTTTATGGAGTATGAAATTTCTTCCTAAAATAGCTTCTGCGGTATTGATTGCCGTCAGGGGAACGCCACAGAAACCATGAAGGTTGTTGTTCTGACCTGTCAGCAACAGGTTATCTACCTTGGTGACTACGGGAACCTGCGATAATGCGATGTTTTTATAGTCCTTGCTGAATCCGCTCAGCGCTCCGTCTTTCACTCCATAAAAGTCGCGAATGGTCAATGGAGAAGCCGTGATGATTCTGTCGATACATTCTCCGAAACCCGGGTGGATTTCTTCGATATGAGAAAGGAGCTGTTGTGCTTTCTGGGCTTTCCAACTTTCGTATTCCTCGCCCCGGTGCCCCACGGTGGTCTGTTCCCATTTCTTTACTTCATCATAGAGCATAGGTGCGATGATGAGGACTTTCGAACTGTATTTGCCCTGGTTCTCGTCTGGCGGAGTCATCAAAAGGAAGCCTAAAGGCCAGGTGTCGTGCTGCTCGCCGAATTTCCATATTTCATCGTATCGGGTCATGTAATATTCCGAATGATTGATGTATGGGAAGCAGTCGGGCTTCAGTTTGATATAGACGGAAAACGCTGAATAGGAATTTGGAATCTGATTCAGGCGCTCTCTATAAGCCTTGGGGAAAGCTTTTTCGGGCATCCGTTTCAAGAGGGTGCAAGGGTGAATGGCTGAGATGAAGTAGTCGCCCTGAAAGATTTCTCCTTGCCGGGTTCTTACGTACTCCACATGGCGGTTGTTGACTTCCACCCATTCCACTTCTGTATGGGTGAGCACCTTTCCTCCTGCCTGTTCGATTACAGAAACAAGCAGTTGGGCAAAATGTTGACTTCCTCCCACAAACCGGCTGGTACCTTGGATGTAGAGAGTGGAGATGATGGCGTGGACAAAGGCTGGAGTCTCGTCCTGTCGGCCTCCATAAAGCGGATTCATGTAGGAAACGATGCTCCGGAGTTTGGGATTCTGAATGTATTTTGCAACAAAAGCATCTGCTGCCATCAGAAACTCATCGGTATGAACCTGAAGGAAATCGGTCGTAGGACGGAGATGAAACAGGTCGATGGAGTCGCTAATGGCAAATATGGCATCTACATAGCGTTGCAGATTTTCCCGTTCTTCCGGGAAATAAGCAGATAATGAGTTGATGAAACCTTCTTTTCCTTTCTGGAGCTGATAGGTCTGCTGGTCTTCTGCAAAGTAAAGGCAGTCTGTACAGTCTGCATCTACATCTTTGATTTTCACCTGATCCAGGATGCCCAAGTATTCGCAGATGCGGTAGATGTTTCCGCCAGGTTGCATTCCGCCTATGACGTGCATTCCTGTATCAAAGGATTCACCGAAGCGATGGAAACTCTGGAGTCCACCACCAGCCGTAGCGTTCTTTTCGAGCACAGTAACCCGTAAGCCTTCCTTGGCAAGGATGGCTCCAGTAAACAATCCTCCCAAACCTCCTCCTATGATGATAGCCGTCTTCATTCGTTACATTTTTTAATCTGTTCGTAAATGGTCCTGGCAGTCAGAAACTCCGAGCAAGTTACGATGGTTCCTACCAGGACTCCCAACATTCCGTGGGAGTTGATGTTTTGTCCTGTCTGAAATACATTAGGCACTTTGGTGCGTTGGGGCACCCTGTATGCAGCTCCCTTCGTGATGTCTTTGGCAATACCATACATGGCTCCGTCCTCTGTTCCCGTATAGTCGAGATAGGTGAGTGGGGTGGCAGTATAGTATTCCGCAATATGATCTCTGAGTCCTGGGAAATGAGTCTCCACAACGTCCAGCAGTTTTTCTGCTTTCTGGCGCTTGAAAGTTTCATATTCCTCTCCTCTCTTTCCTACGGAAGAACCTTTCCAGCGGGCCACTTCTTCCATTTTCATATAGGAGAGAATAACTCCTGATGAAGCGTAGGTTGTTGGGGTGGAGTCTGCACAGAAATGCATATACAGAAATCCCTTGGGCCAGGTTGCTTCCGAGTAATTTTCACAATTCCATGGCGTATTGCCTTGATAACCATAGTAATTGTAGTTGAGGTAGGGCACTTCATGCTCCTTGAACCGCAGGAAAACAGAGAAGCAGCCTGCTGTTTGTGGAATGCTGTTGATGCGGTTTCTGTAGGCAGGTCGTATCAGTTTGGTGTCGAGCATTTCTAAGGTGCGTTTGGGGTGCGCATCTGAAATCACGTAGTCGCAAGGGAAGAATACGGTTTTCTTTTCCTTTCTGTTCCAGACCTCTATTCCCGTTGCCTGTTTGTCGTCGCAGACGATGTGTCTTGCCTGATGCTGGGTAAGTATTTCTCCTCCGTATCTCTGGAGCGTTTGGGCAAGTGCTTGGGCAACAGAATCGCTTCCTCCCTTTATGCGGTAAGCACTCTGGTTGTAGAAATCCATGATGAAGGCATGGGTAGAGAAGGGAGTCTTGTCTTTCTCTGCTGCATAGAGGGGGAGATTGCCCACCAGTACTTTCGCCAGGGTAGGGTCGGTAATCAGTTCGTCAATTACCTCGTTGATGGAGCGCAGCTGGTATTCAGTGTTGATGACGGAATCTGATTCTGCATCTTTCAGAGCGTGCAGGGAAGAAGCCTGGGCGATTTTTTCCACCAGATTGTAATATCTGATGAGATTCTCATGTTGGTCTGGAAAGTATTCTGTCATCTGCTGGATGAAATTCTCTCTGCCATTGGCAAACTTGTATTTCTTGCCAGCCAAGGCTACCACATCATAACCGGAAGGATCCAGTTGGGAAAGTTGCACATCCCTGTCTATCTCCAGATAGCGCATCAGTTTGGACAGAGTCTGACCTTCTGCAGCACTTCCGATAAAGTGCATTCCGGTTTCAAACTTTGCACCATGGCGATAGAAGCATTGCAAGCAACCGCCTATTTGCTGCGACTGCTCCAACAGCGTAACGTGATAACCATTCTTGGCTAAAATCACGCCACATGACAGACCTCCCAGTCCACTTCCTATAATAATTACTCTTTTCAATTCAGACTCTTTTTTCTATTTCGTTTGCGATATCTTCGTATTTCTCCTTATATTGTTTGCGCAATGTGGAGGCTTGTTTTCTCAATTCTCCCATGGCTTGCAATTCCTTCCTGCTTATCGGATTTCCCACTTCGATATAGAAGATACCCTTGCGCAGATGGTAGGTTTTCTTAGGGAGAATTTTGCCTGGTCCATAAAGGTACATAGGCAATATTTCCAATCCGAGTTCCTGCGACAGATAGAATGCTCCCTGATGGAATCTGCCTATACGACAGTCCTTGGAACGGGTTCCTTCGGGATAAACGGCAATACTGTAGCCCCGATCTGTCAGCGAACGGAGTTGCGGCATCAGCGGTTCCAGACCCTCTATGACGGGAAGATATTCTGCATGACGAATCAGGAAGCCATAAGTAGGATTGTTCCAAACCCATTGGTTTGTCAGAAACACAATCTTGGGTGTAAAGACCAGTTGGCACATCAGATCCAAATGCGACTGGTGGTTGCAGATGATGATTCGGGGCTTATCAAAATCGAATCTTACCGGTTCTTTTCCCTTGATGATCATACCGCCTACTTTTCTGATGAATTTAGTGCCGGGAATACCGTGATGAATCATCACAAATCTGGCTGCATGATAGATCAGTTCATGGAGCCGAACCTGTTTCTTTTCGGTCATCCTTCCGATTTTGATGTAGAGCCAGGCTAAGGGCGTGATGATGACCATCATAAAGAAGAGGAAGAACAACAGGGAATAAGCCGTTCTCAGAAATGTTGCCATCTTGCGGTAAAGACGGCAAGGCAGACCATAGATAATTGCCAACACACACAATAGGGTGTTGAGGAGGCTGATGCGAGCGAAATCCATGCCTGGTCGGAAATGGCTTATCCGTTCTTTGCGTGGCGGATAATATACCTGGATAGGGATGGAAACAATCTCCGTTCCGTGCCAGGAGGCGAAAACCAAGAGTTCCAATTCGGCTTCGTATCTGTTGGTGAGCAGGGATAAGCCGTGGAACTTGTGCAGAGGGTAGAGGCGATAACCGGTCTGGGTATCTTCCAATCGTTTGCCAGTTTGTACGAAGAACCAGAAATTGGAGAATTGATTGGCAAAATCACTTCCCTTGGAACGTTCTACACCTTGGAGAGGTCTTGCTCCAATGATGAGAGCTCCCGGATGTTCCTGATTGGCTTTCAGAAAGAGCGGAATATCTTCAGGTTTATGCTGACCATCCGTATCTAATGTAATGGCGTAGGCAAATCCCATGGACAAGGCTTTTCTGAAACCTTGTTGGAGAGCGTAGCCCTTACCTCGGTTTTGAGAATAAGCGACAACGGTAATGTTGTCAATCTCCCCAATGATCTGAGCAGTACGGTCTGTACAGCCATCATTGACGACAATGACATCATCACAAAAGCAGAGCGTCTCCTTCACAACTTCCCCAATGGTTTTCTCATTATTGAAAGTAGGGATGATCACGCAGATTCCTCTTGCTCTTAAAAGTCTTTTCTCATTTCTCATTTTTTCGTCTTTCTCATTTGTTTCTGCACGTGAAAGAGATTTTAGCTTTTGTCTCTTCATCGGAAGCAACGATGATTTGTGCTTTAACCTCTTGGGAATCTTCTGAAGTTTCAATTTTCTTGAAGGTATAAGAGATTTCCTTTTCTTTAAGAGGAGAAATAACAGAGAGGAATTTCACGTTTTTGACGTGGGTAATCTCCAAAGATTCCTGGAGAAGTTCTGCTAACAATTCCTTTCCGATTTGTAGAATGCAGACTCCCGGCGTAACAGGCTCGCCAGGGAAATGAGCCTGATAGATGAAATGCTCTGGGTTGAGGCGAAGACGAAAGGAAGTATTGCTTCTGCTCGAAAGAACTTCTTGGCATTTCTGCTGTAAGCCTGCTGCTTCTTTCTGCTGTAAGCCTGCTGCTTCCTTCTGCTGCAAGTTTCCCTGTTTGTCTGTTTCGACAATTGTATAAAGATGATTTTTCAGTTGCATCGTCCTGTTTATTTTTGTTTTTTATCCACTTTTTCCTCCAATTCCTCTTTTTCCTTCAATTCCTCTTTATCCTCCATTGTTTCTTTCAGTTCCGTGAATTGATAATGGATTTTGTATTTTTTATTATCGTATATGGAAATGCCATTTTGTAGGTTTTTGATAACCTGGGAGAGATCTTGCTTGAGCAGGCGTTTGATGTACCATTTGTCAAGCAACTGGATGACATTTTCCAGTTTCACTTTTCCTGTGACCGGCTGGTAGGTAAAGTCGAGAACAGAGATTCCAAATTCATTGAAAATGCTTCCCTTATAGCCGTCCTTATCTCTTATCAGCATGCAAATTCCGCTCAGATAACCTTTCTTCATCTCAATCGACGCATTATATTTCATCTTGCTCCCGATACTGTCGGGTAAAGGATGCTGGTCTGCGATGTCTTGGGCTGAAATGGGTAGGAGGGGAAATAGGGAAAAGAGTCCCAAAAGGCTCATAGAAAAGAGTCCACAAAGACTAATTGACTTGAAAAACTTTCGTATTGATGGCAGCATTGGTCTTGATATTTTTCAGTTCAATAATCGTTCTGTCTCCCTTTTTCTCTATGAGTTCCACCTGAGTAACCACAGATCTTGTTTTATGAAAGTGGAGTATGATTTTCTGAAACAGCATTTTCATCTGTTTCTGTTGAGGATAGAGCGTGGCGATGTATTCAGAAGAAGAACCGGTAAGTGCTACTTTGAAATCCCTCTTGTCGTTGAGGCAATTTCCCACAACGCTGTTCATCATGATGCGGGCTATTTCCTTGAACATCTTGCTTTGGTTCACGTTGATCACATCGCTCCGCTTATTTTGCCGGATGAGAACTTTGGATCCGTTGATTACAAATGTATAAGCATAAGGAGAGGTGTATTCCCATCTGAGTCTGTTGCCCTGCTGGTAATACATCTTGCCCCGCGAAACCATTTTCTCATTGAGCATTCTGAGATGCTTGGTCTGTACGAAATCGCATTGCATCGACTTCATGCGGGAAGCAACAGCGCCTATCTGCTGCCTGACTTGTGCCTCGTTCACCTTCTGCTGGGCAGAGATGGAAGAAAGGCATAAGCTGATAAACATGATTAAAAACAATAACTTTTTCATCTTGATTATCTATTATTCGTTTGATTTATTTTGCGATGAACCTATACTGATGAGGCATCATTTTGCGATGAGGCCACAACCTATCATGATGAACCCAATACCTAACCATTTCCAGACAGACACTTGTTCATGAAAGAACAGGATGGCTGCCAACATTCCGAAGATGTATGTGATGCTCACCATCGGGTAAGCAACGCTGAGCGGGAAATGTTTTACAATATACATCCATAGGAGAGAGGCTGCGCCGAAGAAAAGTCCACAGCAGGCAAACTGCCAGTTGAGCAGGAGACTTAGCCAGAAATCTCTTGTCCAGCCGAAGGGATGCATTTTCTGTAGGGCAAACTTCAGACATACCTGTCCTGCCGCTAAAAGCATGCTCTGCGTGATAGCTAAAAATATTACTCGCCACATGATAATACCATCGCTATAGAATGGATGGAAGGCAAGGCTTTTTCTCCACTCTGTGTTCTTAACTGGTTTAATAGCGGGGTGCTTTCATCATGGCAGCCCACCAAAACCGTTTTTGCTTTTCCACTTGCTAATAGCATTTTCGCATCACGGATGGCCCAGTCAAGAGAATCTTCGCCCTGCGTATAGGTGATGTTGTAACCATGACAATGGGTCTTGATCGCAATATTGCTGCCTATGGTGTTGTGGGTACTCTGCATGAAATAAGTAGGTTTGAGCATTTCTTCCCCTTCTTCTTTCAGTTGGACAAGCAATTTCTCACTATTTTCTAAACATCCATAAGTTGTGCCCGTGATGATGGCATCCGGGGTGGCTATTCCTGCTTTTTCCAAAGCCTCTAAAGAGGAGAGTAATGAACTTTTCATGATCTTGCCCATTCTCCTGGCTTCCATCGGTTTTACATATTTGCGGATGTCGGACAAATCCTCTTCTGAGTTAATCTCTACAGTTGAAAGAATACGGATGTTGCTGGCAGTCTGCTGAGGCTCCCCTTCAGTCTGTAGCGTTTCCTCTTCTGTCGGATGAGTAGAAAAAACGAGCGAACTGTCATTTCCGCCAAATCCAAAGGAATTGCAGAGTACATTTTCCAGCCTTACGTTTTCGATGCCTGTGCAAGGAATAATACCGTTTTCCATCTGGTTTTCCCAACCGAGATTGGCTGGGATGAAATGATGCTGCATGGCAAGCAGACAGATGATCGCCTCTATGCTTCCCGAGGCGCTGGTAGTATGTCCGGTAAATGATTTTGTACTTGAAATCCAAGGCATCTTCCTGCCAAATAACCGTTTGAGAGATTCAGATTCGCTCTGGTCATTATTGGGAGTTCCTGTACCATGTGCATTTACATATTGGATGTCCTCCGGTTCTATATGTGCCATATTCAAGGCTTCTTTCATCGCCAAGAAAGCTCCTTCTCCATTCTCAGACGAAGCGGTCTGGTGGTACGCATCGCAGGCATTTCCATAACCGGTAAGGTAAGCATGGGGCGTTTTCCCTTGTTGGCGGGCTGCAGATTCTGATTCCAAGACTACGAATGCAGCGCCTTCTCCCAAATTCAATCCTGCGCGGGTTTCATCAAACGGGCGGCAGCGCTTCTTGTCGAGAATCATCAGGGAATTGAAACCGTTGAGATGGAAGCGGGAAAGAGCTTCTGAACCTCCGGCAACAACGATGTCTGCTTCACCGGTTTCTAATAGTTTGGCTCCCAACATGATGGCGTTGGCGGCAGAAGAACAGGCAGTAGAGATGGTAGTCAATTCATCAAATCCACCTTTTCCTGTTGCCGATTCTTTTCTGAAATAATCAGCAATCTTCTGTGTGCAGTTGCCTCCATCGTGGTGGTTGAGAAAAGCCAGTTCTTCCACCTTTGTTTCCTGCTGTGACTGAAATTGCTCGTAGAGTGGGTTGAAACTCTGTTCAGTAAGGTCCATTCCGCCAACCGTCGTTCCCGAAACGAGGACGATCTTCTTGTTGGAAGCAGAGACAGAAGAAAGGTCGATTCCAGCATCCTCCAGGGCTTGCCGGATGGCAAGGATTCCCATGAGTTCTGTGCGGCTCATCAGTTGTTTTTCTGGAATGCCGAGCCGTTCTTTCATTTGCTCATTAGACAAAGCGACCTCTCCTACAGGCAGTTCGTGATGAACCGACTGTAGAAATTGCATCTCTTTGATTCCCGACTTATGGGCGAGCAGAGACTGCAACACTTCCTCTTTATTAGTGCCGATGGCAGAAATAATGCCTTCGCCTGTGATAGCAATATTCATTTCTTTCTGTTCTTGCTAACATAGTCTGCAATCGTGGCAATACTTTTGAAAATAGCCTTACCTTCAGCAGGGTTAGCCAATTTGATTCCATATTTTTTATCCAGCAAGACGATGAGTTCCAGCGCATCAATCGAGTCCAGTCCCAGTCCGTCTCCAAAGAGCGCATCGTTCTCATCAATATCTTCAGGAGTCATTTCCTCGAGGTTTAATGCCTCTATGATTTCCTCCTTGAGTTCTTTAGTCAATTCTTCCATACGATTTTATTTATATGATTTTAATATTTTATTTCTCATTTGTAATTTCTCATTTTCTTGATCTTCAGATCCGCTTCGAAATGCCTTTCGTCTTCATAATCAATCCAACCTGTCAGGAAACTCTTGCTTTGAGCGTCCCGACAGGAAGCCTGTAGGATTTCCTCCATCATCCTTTCGTCTTTATCGGGCAGGATGAAGAAGGAGGTTTCACCATGAAAATGATTCCTGATGGCAATCTCGCCCGTTACGATGTTGGGCAACGTATAGACGAAGATGGATGGACTTGGGAAATAATTGTTTTTATCGTTTATAGATTCCTTATAGTTCCTGTCAGAGGCGATGGAAGAGGAATGGTTGAAAAAGATGATTGCCCTTTCCTTGTCCGTTTCTCCCTTTTCTGCATTCAACAGGATTTCTGAGGCCACAAACCCCAGGCGGCTGAGTCCATCCATTTTGTAGAATTTCGGATAGTTGCCTATCATCTGTTTGTAGAGGGATGTCAGGAGAGAATGATGTTCCTGTCCTTCCTGTTTCCCCAGTTCCTTCTTTCCTTCCCAAAGTTTCTGTTGGTCCAATATCACCTCTTCGGGCGTAATCCTTATCGTGTGAGTGGTCGTGAATTCACGATTCTGTTGTTCCATTTGCGATAAAGCGATATTTTCTCTTTCTGGACTTTTAGCTGCCCATATTGTAGCATTACAACCTCCGAATCCAGACAACATCTTGATGAAGCCTTTCTTGTCAGTCGGTCGGTTTTCAGCACAAATATTCATTTTCCCGGAAACTCCCAGTTCAGAAAAACCTTTAGCTCCCAAAATCGTATTATCATCAATCGCTTTCATGCTGATGATGGTTTCGAGAATGCCGGCAGCTCCCATCGTATGCCCCCAGAAACTTTTGCAGGCATTGGCGGGCAGATCTGACAGTCCTGCTCTTCCGATGGCAACAGATTCCATCTGGTCATTGAAAAGCGTGGCTGTACCATGAGCATTGATGAAAGCCAGATGCTCTTTCAAGTCTATCTGTTCGCAAGTGGATGAAATCTCTTTCGTGAAGGATTCCAAAGTTCTTTGGAGAGACAGATACAGACCATCTGCAGTCTTGGAGGGGGTGCTGATATGGAAAGCGTCATTTCTGATGAAACCATCCCCCATTCGCCAGGAATTTCCCTGGATAGGATTTTTGCTCAGAATAAGGGTAGCAGCAGCTTCGCCTAAATTGAGTCCCATCCGTTCCATGTCAAATGGGCGACAAGGTTCTGGGGAAAGCGCTTTCAAGGATTGAAAACCGGACAGGATGAATTGCCGGGGCGTATCGCAACCACATACGATGGCAGCATCGTACAGGCCTGAATCTATCAGTCTGTTGCCCAAAATCAAGGCAGATAGTCCGGAAATACAAGCATTACAAACGACAATAGGTTTGGAGTCTATTCCCAACAGGTTAGCTATTCTTTGCGCAGAATCTGCCAAGGAAATATTTTCCTCAATATTTCCTTTCGTAGAACTGAGAATAAAAGCTGTGCGCTTTCCTTTCAGTTCAAGTTGCGCATTCCCCATGGTCTTTTGCTCATTCCCAATATCCTTTTGCGCATTAGCAATGGCTTTTTGTGCAGATCTTAGGGCCAAAGTCTCGAAGTCTTCGAATAGCAGAGAGGCGTAGAATCCTTCTGGAATATTGCATGTTCCAGGCTCATAAGCACGGATGCCCGACCTGCCAGCTTTTACTGACAGGTAATTTTCCTCGGATGTTTCCCCTAATGGAGAAATAATATTATCTGCTATAATGTAAGCCATGATTCAACCTCATTTCTCATTTCTCATTTTTTTCGTCTTTCTCATTTGCCAATTGTTTCTCTTTCCATTCTTGATAGAAAGGCGGATTATCCCAAACGAGCTGGTAATTCAAATCCATGAAAACCTGTACGGAATGACCTGTTGCGATAAGAGAATTGTCTTCCTGATCGTGGATTTCGTAATCGAACACAATCTTTGCTGCTTCAGTAGGGCGATAGATGATGTCGATGCGTGGACGCATTCCATATCTGATAGGCTTCTTATAGTGAAAACTGAGTTCTACGATAGGAGCAAAATAGCCATGATCGAAGAAAGTCATGTATTCCAACCCGTATTTCTTGCCGAAAGCCTCGCGGGCATCCTCGAAATAGAGCGGGTAGGAACCATGCCAAACTACGTTCATCGAATCGACTTCGCTGAAACGTATTTCAAATTCTTTGGATTCTTTCAGTTCTTTCATCTTTCTTTCTTTTTACTCTTTAACGGCAATTTTCATTTCAGTCGTTACGTAAACCTGATTTCTCCAGGAAACGGTTGCCTCTGCTAAGGTCATTCCGAAGACTTCTTCTTTCACTTCTACACGGGTGGTGAGGATTTCCCCCACAGGTGGAAGCTGTAGAATGTCCATATTGCGTATGGCCCCGATAAAACCAATCTGGATTCCCTTCTTATGAATATAGTTGTAATATCCAATCCGTGCTGCACAAGTCTGTGCAATATTCTCTATCAGGCCAGATGCAGTAAGGTGTCCATTCTCAACAAAGATATGGTCGTTCCTGATTTCTGTCTCTGCAAGCGTGACGGTTTTATCGCAATAGACGAGACGGTCTATCATGACAAACGGCTCTTGTTGTGGCAGAAGCTCGTGTATATCTATTTGGCTGAGTTCCAGTCCTGCCGGATTATCTATATCTGAATTCATGTCTTTATCTTGATTACATCATGCGATGGATGGTTCGGCATTTTTATCTGCCCAGAAATCGTAAAAGTTGTACCATTGGTCTGGATATTGTCTTACAAGACATTCCAGCTCTTCTGCATATTTCTTGGCAAGTTGCTCCATCTTTTGCTTCCGGGGCGCCTGCTTGTCATAGGCGAGGGGCACCACAAAGATCTTGTACTTCTTTCTGGAAATGCGAATCACGTTGATGGCTAAAACTTCCAGGTTGCGCATCGTAGCAACTGCGAATGGACCCGATGGGAAATGAGCCGTTTTGCCTAAAAACTCTGTTGGAATGGTTTTCGAGGAACCCATCACCCGGTCGGCAGGCATACTGACAATCTCATGGTTGACCAGCGCTTCGTTGATTTTGAACAGATGGCTCATATCCTCTTTTACAGGAATCATCGTGATATTGTGTTCAGAAAACTGTTCCTGTCTTCCCTCCATAATCCTGTCTTTTTCGCCACCATATACAAGTGCGTTGTAGCGTTTCCCAGGCGGAGTCAGAGAATAGCCAGCCACCTCATAACAGCCGATGTGTGAACTGAACATCAGGAAACCATCGTCTTGGCGAGCCAGCTCTCTCAGATATTCGGAACCCTCTTGCTCAATATCAAACCTCTTGCCGGCAAACATGGCAAAGCGGTCTATCACAACCGTGGCAAACAGGCAATGGTTGAGGTAAGTGTGCCATGCAGAGCTCCATCTGCCCAAACCGATACGGTTTCGGAAAAACCGGTAAGCATGGCTGCGGCTGTGGTTGGTATTTAGCAGTAAACAGACGGGCATGATCATCGTCCATGCGAAAACATAGATGAAACGCTCGTCCACGAACCTGAGCATGTTGATGAGTTGGCGATGCATCCAGGCATTACCGAAAGTCGTATTCTTCTTCACATCAAATGATCCTTGTTTATCACTTCCCCTTTTATCCCACTTTACTCTCGATATAATCACAGAACTGGGTGAGGGTAGTAACCCCTTGCATTTCTTCCGGTTTGATCTTGAATCCGAAGTTCTTCTCCACGATTACCACAATATCTACGAAGTCGAGGCTGTCTATGCCTAAGTCATCCTTCAATTTAGCTTCAGGAGCAATTTTTTCTTCATCAATCTCCAAATCCTCAATGAGGAAGTTTCTTACTTTTTCTTCTATTTCTTTTCTTTCCATGTGATAGTTCGAATTTTATATGAATGTTTACTTTCTTGTTTTTACTTCCAGTATCGAATGGCCGTGACCTATTCCGTCGTGGATGGCTACTACCTTGAGTCCGGCACGTTCTATTTGTCTGATCATGTCGTCGGAATGATACATCTTACTGTTTCCATTCGCCATGACCGTGAAATAGACACTTGTCATGGTCAGGCAGAGCGAAGCAGTCTCGTATTTCTGCCGGTCCCAGAAAGTCTCCATGATGTATAAGGTAGTATCCTCCGACATCACTTGGCTCACTCTTGACAGAATGCTGTATATTTCTTCCTCCGAAAAGCAGTCTAAGAACTGGCTCATCCAGATCGCATCCCAGTTGTCGCCCTGTTCTGCAGGAGCCATCTCTTTCAGGGTAGGAAACTGGTTTTCAGTTTTCAGAATGTCCGTAGGAAAACCATGGATTCTGTCAGCTCCCCTTTTGCCCTCAATATTCCTCTTCATCATACCTATCTGTCCGGGCAGATCAACGATGGTGACATTTACCTGTGGGTTGCCATCCACACAACGGAGCGCAAATTCCCCTGTATTTCCACCCACATCCATCAGATGTTTCGTATCTTTGGAGAAAACGATTTCCAGCGCCTTGTCGAAAGAATGGTCACTATAGAAGTGATCAAAATTGAGCCAGCTCTCCAGTACCTGCGGAGAAAGCTGAGATAATCCCTCGTAGATGGTAGGCCAGTTGCCTAAAGTCTTCAGCCCGGCAGGTTTCCCGGTCTCCAAGGCTTCATCCAGATAAAACAATCCCTGGTAATTCACATCATGATTGAAGTCGATATTTACCCGGGTAGCAGCATCCGTGAGCAGAAACCACCCCGTCTTCGAAATCGTATAGCGGTCTGAATCCTTGTCTATCAGTATGATACCGGCACTAAGCGAAGCTTCCAGCAAAATCTTGAGCGCATACTGGGAGAGGCGGGTTTTCCCTTCCAGTTCTTCCAGGGTCAGTCCGTCATGACTGTTTCTGATTTCCTCCAGAATACCCCATTTCAGCATGAGTCTGGAAACCTGAAAGATGACGGGTCCCCATGCGATGAATTCTGCTTGTCGCTGAGCTTCACGGGCAGATAACTGCTCCTGTGAATAGCGGTCGCTTTCTGACTTGAATAGATTCATAATGATTGCTTATTTTTCTTTTCAGAAATAGTTATTCCTTGAATTTTCTGATGACCAGAGCAGAGTTGGTTCCTCCGAAACCGAAACTGTTGCTCAGTACGGTATTGATTTCCGTATCTACCGTCTTTGTCGCAATATTGAGTTTTTCGGAATATTCGTCCGGATTTTCAAAGTTCACGTTAGGGGCCACGAAATCGTTCTGCATCATCAGCGTACAGTAAACGATTTCCGAAGCTCCCGCCATCCAGCATTCGTGCCCGGTCATTCCCTTGGTAGAAGAAATCAGCGCATGTCTGCCGTTGAACATTCTGTCGAGGGCGATTGCTTCATACATATCGCCCTGTCGTGTACTGGTGGCATGAGCGTTGATATAGTCAATATCCTCTTCCGTCACGTTGGCTGATTTCAGCGCACGGCTCATGGCAACGACACTTCCCTCGTCTGACGGCTGACTGATTCCCCCACCATTGCTGGAGAAACCATATCCCACCACTTCCGCAAGAATGTTGGCGCCTCGTGCTTTGGCGTGCTCGTAATCCTCCAGTACCAGAGAGGCAGCTCCACCACTTGGAATGAGTCCATCGCGGTCTCGGTCGAAAGGACGGCTTGCCTTGGCAGGTTCGTCCATGCGGATAGAGAAGGCGCTGAGCGCATCAAAGGAAGCCATGGAGTAATAATTGGTTTCCTGCGCACCACCACAGAGCACCATCTCCTGCAAGCCCTGTTTGATCATCATATATCCCAAACCGATGGAATGACTTCCGCTGGCACATGCCGAGCTGACCGTGAAGTTGATTCCCCGGAGGTGGAAGATAGTACTGAGATTCATGTTGACGGTAGAGTTCATCGACTGGAAGATGATGCCATATCCGAGCATGGCAGAATCATGTTTCTCATCCATGATTTTGGCAGCTTCGATGACGGGTTTGGCAGAAGAATCGTTGCCGAAAATACATCCCACCTCATTTTCCCGGAGATACTCATCCGAAATCTCGGCTTGCTGAAAAGCCTGAACACTTGCCATATAGGCATATTTAGCCTCTTCAGACATTCCGGCACGCGTATGGCGGTCGAGCATTTGTTTGGTAATGACAGGTTCCTCCACTATACCGGTCAAAGCCGAACGGTAGCCGTATTCCAATCGTTCCGGTTGGATTCCGATGCCCGATTTTCCTGCGTATAATGATTCCTTGACGGTATCCAGATCTGTGCCAAGGCACGACCAGATACCCATTCCTGTAATGACAACTCTTCTTTCCATTATCTTGTAATATATATATTATGTGTAGAGCCCCCCGTTGATATTGATGACTTCTCCCGTGATGTATGCAGCTTCGTCAGAGGCAAGGAAATCAACTAAGGCAGCCACTTCCTCCGCCTTGCCAAATCTTCTTGCAGGAATCATCTTTTTCAGTTCATCTTCAGGCAACTCCTTAGTCATGTCTGTAGCGATGAATCCCGGAGCCACAGCGTTCACTGTGATGTTGCGGGGCGCCAGCTCCTGTGCCAGCGCCTTGGTAGCTCCGATGAGCGCAGCCTTTGCAGCACTATAGTTTACCTGTCCAGCCATTCCCTTGATACCTGAGAGCGAAGCCATATTGATGATACGTCCGCCATGTCTGCGGGGCATCATGTGTTTCAAGAGTCTGCGGGTGATATAGAAGAACCCGTTGAGGTTGGTGTCGAGCACATCGTGCCAATCCTCGTTAGCCATCATGAACATGACATTATCCCTTCTGATACCGGCATTATTTACCAGAATGGAGATCCACTCATCAGGATGTGCAGATTCCCATTGGTCTATGGCAGCCTCTATCTGTTGGGGCTGAGACGCATCAAAAGGCAGGAGTTCAGCATAGCCGCCCTCTTGCTCAATTTCCCGTTTTACCTGTTCCGCCGCCTCATGGTTGTTCAAGTAATTGATAATCGTGCAGAAGCCCCGTTTGGCAAGTCGTAAAGCCACGGCTTTTCCAATACCTCTTGACGCTCCTGTAACTAAAGCATATTTCATCTTTTCCGTTATTCAGTTGATATTTAAATGTGCTATTTCCTGAGAAACGAGCACATAGTTGTTTGCAAATTTACATAAAATTTCCGAATTATAAGTCAGTATGAATAAAAAAGCACAAT
>OCLF01000035.1_pt1 | contig 42152 bp, 32 predicted proteins | sample 1502881 | NCBI WGS metagenome assembly OCLF01 (sample SAMN03418267, study PRJEB22391) | human gut metagenome | biome: human-gut; feature: organic feature; material: feces | host: Homo sapiens | place: Tanzania | collected 2013-01
TGAACGTGAGGTCTGCCTTAGGATCTAAGTACTTCATAACCATCTGTTTTAAAATCTACAGCGCAAAGTTACGACTTTATTTCCAAACCCGCAAGAGCTTTCTTGGAAAAGTTTCTGAAAAAGTTAGAGATTGCTTTTTTTATGTGACAGGACAAGGGTCTTGAGCGAAACTGCACTTTATGGTTCGCGCGGTGCTTCGGGTGTTATTCAGGTGAAACCCCAAAAGGGTACAGGTAAGGGATTTTAGATCTCTTATGAGGGTAGTTATGGCATTTTTCCTGCGAATAATTAAAAGATGTTAATGTGTATTTTTTAGGGCACAATTTGTTTATGCTTTCCGTATAAACTATAAAAAAAGACAGAAAATGACAGATAATAATGATAATAATGCTTTCTTTAATGGTGAAGAAAGTGACAAAATGAAATTTGAGGTTAAGAGGGCTTTGCTTGAAGATACGCAGGCTCCTGATAGTACTCAGGCTTATCAGGAGTTCTTGGAGCGTAATCATCTCAAACCTCGGTATGCCAAGAAGAAAACGCTTTGGATCAGCATCATGATTTCTGCTGCTGCAGCATCTATTGCAATTCTTTTGATTCTTGCTCCATGGAAGAAAGGAACATGGAATGTTTTACAAACGAAAGAGCCTAATAAGGAACTTGCCAAGTTGGGTAATGTCGTGTTTGAAGCCTCTACCGAAAGACAATACATCTCTCTGAATATGGGAGATAAAATGGTGGATGTCTCTAATCAATCAAGTGCCAAAAGTGCAGGAGTCATCGTGACAAGAGACAATATTATCCGTGTTTTCGACAAGCAGATGGATAATCATGAGGATGTGACTCTTTCTGTTCCAGCTGGTAAAACGGCGAAGGTGATACTGGATGACGGCACTCTGGTGACTCTCAATGCTGGTAGTCAACTGATTTTTCCCCACCACTTCCGAGAGGGAGAACAGAGAGAAGTAAAACTGTTGGGTGAAGCTTTCTTCGAGGTGACTCATGATGAAAGTAGACCATTTATCGTCAATACGGAAGGTATAATGACCAAGGTTTTGGGAACAAAGTTTAATGTACGTTACTTCCCGAACGAGGCATGTCAGGTAACTTTGGCAGAGGGAGGTGTGCTCGTTTCCCATGAGGACCAGATGGTATATCTCAACCCAAATGAAACAGCAAGTCTGAAAAATGAGAAATTTTTGGAAACAACTCCTGCAGATATGGATCAAGCCTTGGGATGGCTTAACGGGGAATTCTATTTCGATGGACAGACTTTGCGTGAAATCATGACCGAGATAGGAAGATGGTATAACCTGAATGTGGTCTTTGCTGAGAATGGGCATTTGAAGGAACAATTACATTTCAGTGCAAACCGTACGGCTCCTATCCATGAAGTCGTACGCCAGTTGCAAATGATTGGTAATGCTCGCATAGAACTTAAGAGTAAAGAGCATGTATTATTAGTGCATTAAATTAGTTAGTTTGTATATTCATTTTGGCATAAAATCAAAAATATAAAGAGAGAGAATATGAACAATTACATCATGTTTCGTAAAGAAAGCAAGAAGGTACTGACTACCATGTTGCTTACGTCAGGCATGACTTTGGCTGCCATGGCGCAAAGTAATAAGGCTATCTCTGTTACTTTCAACAATGAGAAGGCTACAACAGCTTTGCATAAGGTAGAAAAGAAATCGGGAAAGAAAATTCAGTACAACTATGGAGATGTGAATTTTAGAGTAACAGTATCTGCAAAGAACAAGACTGCCGAGCAGGTGGTCAACGATATCATTCGTGGTCATCACCTTAGAGCGATGGTCAAGGGAGAGTATATCGTTATTATTAAAGATGCGAATATACCTCAAAATAAAGAGGATAATTCTAAGGTTACGGGTTTGATAGTTGATGAAAAGGGTGAAGCTATCATTGGTGCAATCATCAGAGACCGTGCTAACAACCAAAATACTGTAACTGATGTAGATGGTCGTTTTTCATTGAAAGCTGAGTCTGATCATATATCTCTTGACATCAGTTATGTGGGGTATAAACCAGCAACTTGGAGTGGTAAGCGTGGAGATATGGCATGGGTAATATTGAAAGATGCCAGTCAGAATTTGCAGGACGTTGTAGTTACGGGTTATCAACAGTTGGATCGCCGTAATCTGACTTCTTCTGTTACTTCTAAGGATATGGATGAATTGAAACGTGGTGGTATCAGCGATGTTTCCAAGTTGCTCGAAGGTCAAATCCCTGATTTGATTTCGACTACTGGTAGTGGTGAAATCAATGCTACCAGTAAGATTCGTATACGTGGTACCAGTACTCTGATTGGTAACCGCGAACCGCTTTGGGTTGTTGATGGTATTATCCTGACAGACCCAGTCAACTTGACTTCTGACGTTTTGAATGACCCAGATTATATCAACCGTATCGGTAATGCGATTTCTGGTATCAACCCTCAGGACATCAAACGAATTGATGTCTTGAAAGATGCTGCAGCTACAGCCCTATATGGTACTCGTGCAGCCAATGGCGTCATCGTTGTTACGACCAAGAGCGGTCGTGAGGGAAAGCCTGTGATATCTTATGACACACAGTTGACCCTTCGCAAGCGTCCTTATTATACAGACAGTAAAATCAACTTGATGAATTCTGCAGAGCGTATTGGCTTTTCCCAGGATCTTACCCAGATGCATTATACCTTCCCAAGTAATATGCCTAAGATAGGTTATGAGTATGCGCTTAGCCAATATTATGCTGGTCAGATAACCCATGATGAGTTTGTCAGCCAGGTTCAGCAGATGGAGAACCAGAATACCGACTGGTTTGATATTCTTACTCACAATTCGTTTTCACAAGATCACAGTGTAAGTATCTCTGGTGGTTCAGAAAAGGTACGTTATTATTCATCTATTGGCTTTACCGATCAGGATGATGTGACCAATGATAATACCAACCGTCGTTATACAGCGATGGCAAAGATAGACATGACACTGAGCAAAAAACTCCAGTTGCAGGTTAATCTCAATGGTTATTTCAATAAGAGAACCTATCAGGCTGGAGATGTCAATCTGATAAACTATGCTTATAATACAAGTCGTGCTATTCCTGCCTACAATGCTGATGGAAGTTATTATTACTATAAGAAATATGGTACAAGTTCTGCAGGCAATGGCTGGTATGATTATAATATTCTTAGTGAGAATGAAAATAGCGGCACTAATCAAGAGGTAAATGCTGTGACTGCTACGTTGAATCTCCGTTATCAGCCTATAGAAGATTTGTTTTTCAATGCTATTTTCTCTGCTAATACCCAAAATAGTGACATTCAAACTTGGTATGGTGAAAAGTCTTATCATTCAGCCCAATTACGCAGATGCGACTATGGAGAAAATCCTGATGCTTCCAGTGTGATGCCTTATGGTGGAGAATTGAGTAAACAAGCAACCAAAAATATTGGTTGGACGGCTCGTTTGCAGGGTAATTACAATAAATATTTTGGCGAAATGATGAGCCACAATATCAATATCGCTGTTGGCTTCGAGGCCAGTTCTGCCCACTATACAGGCGATTCTTATACGCAGCGTGGTTTCTATAAGGACCGTGGTTTGACTTTTGCAACTAATATCCCTTCCGATTATACTAATTATTGGGAGTGGATGCGTACGAATGTGCCTACCCTCACTGACAGCAAGACAAATATGGTATCGACATATGCTACTTTTGCTTATTCTTATAAAGACTTGTTTACAGCCAATTTGAATGGACGTTACGATGGATCCAACCAATTTGGTAGTCAGAGTAAAGACAAGCTCTTGCCTATCTGGTCAGTATCGGGCAATCTTAATTTGCTTTCACTTGGCAAAATCAATGCCAGTTGGATAAATAATCTCCGTTTGAAAGGCTCTTACGGAGAGCAAGGTAATATGCTTGACAACCAAACACCAGAATTGATTATCAAGAAGGGCGGTATGAATTCATTCTACAATGAGATGACGTCAGAAGTAGCTTATTTCGCCAATCCAAATCTGAAATGGGAGAAAACTCATTCAATGAACATTGGACTGGAATCAAGTTTCTTAGATAACCGATTGCAATTTGAAGTGGAATACTATTACAAGAAGACTACTGATGCATTTATGAGTAAGACAATCTCTGATGTGAATGGTTATACTTCTTATATTGTAAATTCTGGAAATCTTATCAATAGCGGTTATAACATCACATTGACCGCAACTCCAGTGAAATTGAGAGATTTCTACTGGATATTCTCTGGTAACCTCTCCAAAATCTTCAATAAGGTAGAAACAGCCCCAGGCTCAGAGACCTATGAACTTAGTGATTTCCTTACAGGAAGTGCTGTCGTAAAAGGTCAGCCTGTGGGTACTTTCTACTCTTATAAATTTTTGGGACTCAGTCCGATAGACGGAGGCCCGATTATTGAGGATTGGGAAGATAGATATGACGAAATCAAGGAAGGTTCCAACTACGAAACTTATACCAAGGTTCTTGTTGCCTCAGGTAAGCGTGAACCTGATTTGACAGGAAGTATTAATAATACTTTTACCTATAAGCAATGGCGTTTGGCTACCACTTTCCTTTATAATTTCGGTGCAAAGACCCGTTTGTTCCGTCTGTTTGACAGTTATGGTAATGGTGGCTTCAATTCGGAGCAAAATATCAGTCGTGACTTCTTGAATAGGTGGCAGAAACCAGGGGATGAAAATAGAACGAACATCCCGTCTGTATTGGGACCGGGAACATCTGATTATTATAACTATCATGCCCATTGGAGTTCAGGCGCTCCATGGACAGGTGCTGTCATTGCCAGCAACTGGTGGAATATGTATGATTACAGTACTGCCCGTGTGGTAAGTGGCGATTACGTCAAGCTGTCTTCTGTCTCTCTTACTTATGAGTTTGATCAGAAAGTTTTGCAGCGTTGGGGATTGGGACGCCTTGCCATCAGCCTGAGCGGTTATAATCTGCATACATGGTGTAGTTCTGCTCTCAAAGGCCAGACACCGACCCAAGGTGGTTTTACGGAGGTACAGTTGTCTGATACACCAAGTTATACATTAGGCGTTTCCATTAATTTCTAACAAAGACATCATAACAATGAAAAATAGTATAAAATATTATATCTTGACCCTGGCTGCAACTTTTACTTTGTGTAGTTGTGGTGATTTTCTGGAGGAATATTCACAGGATCACGATTATGTGCGTAGTTGGAACGATTTGAATGAATTGCTCATAGGTGACTGTTATATGCCAGTTAATGCTGGTAGTCAGTTCAATGCTTATTCGAATGCAGGTCTTTATATTCATCTTTTCTCTGATGAGCTAGAAGAACAGGCTCTGGCACCTTCTGGACATGAATTAGTAATGGGTTATAAAAATCATTCCTATCAGTTTGGTTATTTGACATGGCAACCTCGTGTAGGCAGCAATGAGATGGGCACATCTTACTACACGGAAAACACGGGCTGGACACAGTTTTACAAGTACATTAATGTTGCTAATAATGTATTGACTAATTCCAGCAAGGTTCCTCAAAATACGGATTCAGAGAAAGCGGGTGTCAACTATGTGAATGGTCAGGCACACTTCTTGCGTGCTTTCTATTATTTCTGGTTGACCAATACTTATGGTCAGCCATACAATCCTTCTACGGCTGTCTCTGATTTAGGAGTGCCTTTGAAAACATCACAGGAAGTGCAGGATATTAAGTTCAGTCGTAATACAGTTCAGGAATGTTATGATCTGATTGTGAGTGATTTGGAAAGTGCAATCACAGAATTGAATGCTGCAAGTAGTATCCGGCGCAAAAGTATTTATCGTGTTGATGCCATATCTGCAGAGTTGTTGCTCAGTCGTGTCTATCTCTATATGCAGAATTGGGAGAAGGCTGCTGAATATGCTCAGAAAGTGATAGATGCTCATCCTGATCTTGATAACTTAAATACGGATAAGAGTGCCTTTGCTTTGGCTGAAAATCCAGAAACTCTCTTCTCTATGGGTGGTGATGATTTACCTAACTGGATAGAGTTTGCTGCTCAAGCTTTGCGTGTGAGCGGCAGTATGTACAATTCGTATGCAGATAACGATTTACGAAAAAACCGTTGGATTTATACTTTAGGTAGTTTTCATGGTATAACAAAACAGCCAGCTAAGGGAAGCGAAACTTCAGAAAGACCCCTGACTGACCCTTATTATTATTATTCTTATTATACAAATCATAGTATTCAGCGAGCTATATCCTCTATGTTCTGGTTACGTTCTGGCGAGGCTTATATGAATTTGGCGGAGGCAGAGGCATATCTTGGAGATGAGCAAGCTGCAAGAGAAGCTGTCAACAAAATTCGTAAAAATCGCTTTGTGACAAATGCCAAGGATTGGGAAATTACCTCTACGGGAAACCAGCTTATCAGTGATATTCGTAATGAGCGTAAGCATGAGTTTATCTGTGAGGGACATCGCTGGTTTGATCTTCGACGTTATCGTGTGTGTAGTGTACAACCGGAAAAAATCTCCATTAAGCATACTTTCACTCTGTATGTGGATGATAACTCCTATATTCCTACAGAGACACGTCAGTATATTCTAACTGAGGACGATCCATCCTGGACGGTTCCAATACCGCAGGAAGTTATTGAGTTTAATACAGGTATGCCAAACAACGGTAACCAACCTCGAAGCTATACAGTTGTTGCAACCCCTAATTAAAGGGATGTTTAGATTCATCTATTTGAAAAGTTTAGATACCTCTATTTTAAAAAAGAAGAAAATGAAAAAAAGTATTGATATATGGTCTCTTTTGGTTGTCATGATGGTCTTTATGGCTTCCTGTAGCAAGGAAAGTGATCCTGTCTTTGAATTTACAGATCCTCGAGATGGATTTACTCCTGCTGAAGATGCAACAGATGAAATTTCAGTTTTGCGTAGAGAATTCTATGATGAGACAAAAACGTTTCTGTTGTTCAATGATACGCTCCGTCATGATTTCATCGGTTATGATCTCAATGGAGACAAGCGATATTCCACAGAATTGCTGGATATTAAATACGAAGTAGGGCAATCAAATACTGTTACTTACAAACCAACTTACAGTTACTTGGATACACCGGAGAAATGTGCCAGTGCTGTAGCTTATCTGAAGGCATTTATATTACCTCATTTATCCGAGAAACTATTGCCTTTTTCTTGGTTTTTAGCAGGTAATATCTATGATTATAACGATTCTGGTGATGCACTTAGTGTATATGCTTTGTCTGGACAAAGAAGTATTGCGTTGGCGTGTGCTCAATTATCACGTTTGAAGACTGATGCTCAGAAGCAGCAATTGGCTAATAGGCAGCTGCTGATTGTTGTTCAGAATTTAGCCAATAACAATGCTTCATCTTTCAGTGATTTTTGTTCTGTAAGCAGCAGCTACTATAGTGCAAACTTGAATGTGCCAGAAGGTCAGACTGCAACAGAACATGTACGCGAATTAGGTTTTGTTAATTCAACTAATGCGACAAGCTATCCTTCGCAGAAAAATGATATAAATGCTTACGCTACACTTGTCATAACCTATTCAGACGAAAAAATTGAGAATATTTATGGGAATTATCCTCTGGTTATCAAAAAAGCAAAGATGTTTAGGGCTTCCTTGGAGACTCTTGGCTATATTTATTAATTTTATAAGATGAGAAATTATGAAAAAGAAATATTTATGTTTGATTTTCATGATGGTATGGAGTAGTCTGTTTATCTGTTCTTGTGGCGATGATGAAAAAGTTGCAACAGATATAATTGCTCCATCATCAGAGGGAACATTTACAGATGAACGAGATGGTAGTACTTATCGCTGGGTAAGATATGGAAATCTCGATTGGATGACTGATAATTTCCATTACAACCTTAATAATGATGGAAAGTGCAGGCAATATGGAATGGACAAATCATCGACTGCAGTAGATGTAGATAAGTATGGCAGAATTTATTCCTATACTGGAGCTAAGGAAGCCTGTCCTGATGGATGGCGTTTGCCTACTGACGAAGATTGGAAAAATCTTGAGATATGCATGGGCATGTCTGGGGCTGATGCAAATCAAAAGGATTGGAGAGGTAACGTTGCCAAACGCATGATTAGTATGTATGAGACAACGACACCTATCAATATACTATTATGCGGTTATTATACCCCCAACATGATTATGAGTATGACGGGATACCGTTTTTGGGGCTCTAAAGGATATTATTGGACTGCAACTCCTGATACCGATAAAGGAGATGATTTTTATTTCTTCCGTGAGTTTATGTATAATAATGATGGCGTACGTCGCCAAAGTACAACAGGTGATTTTTTCATGAGTGTAAAATATGTTAGGAATGCGCAGTAAAATTTTACTATTATGCTTTTTGATAGGATGGGGTAATTGGTTGTTTGCTGCTAAACCATCCGTTGATTCCATTCAGGTCTCAAGCATTAATAAAAAGGCACAGAATCCTGATTTTGTCCATGTCTATCTCTTGGATGTTTCACCAGGGAAAGCTTACTATTCTATATTTGGTCATGTGGCTATCAGAATGGTTTGTCCTTCTAAAAAGTTGGATTATTGTTTCAGTTTTGAAATGAACATGAAAGAGAGTTCAAAACTGGATTTATTAACAAGGAGTGTTAAGGCCGGATTCGGAGTAATTCCTACTCCTGACTTCCTAAAACCCTATCACGAGGAAGGCAGGGGTGTGACGGCATATAAGATAAATCTTACACCCAAAGAAAAGCAAGAACTATGGAAATTTCTGGATCAAAGTGTTAGCAGTGGAGCTATCTGGACTTTTGATTACACTTCTATCAATTGTCTGTCTATGGCTTTCTATGCACTTAATTCTGCTCTTATGCCAGAACAGATAGAGTTTAGAAATCTCCCTCCTGTAACAAAACTGAGTTTCGAAGATTGGAAAGATGAAATCACCTGCCAATCACCTTGGATGAATTTGTTGTCCCATGCAATGTTCCTTACTGAGGATGGAAGTAACATGATGCAGGAAGATAAGATTACACCAGAAATGCTCAAAGATGTTCTTCCTCAAGCTGTTATCATAGACAGTTGCGGTCGTACAAGACCTCTTGTGTTAGGCAAGCCTAATATGTTGCTTCCGCAGATTTATCATGATAAGCCTTATTGGTTTAAGCCTTGGATGTTGTTTGGTATACTTATTTCCGTATCAATTGCTACTTGGATATTTATATACAAAAAAACAAAAAGACATAAAGTGTAAATATATCAATATTAGTTTAATTTTAAAAGAGAAAATTATGAAAAGAGAATTACATTTCGAAGGACTGTTTAGACAGTTGGTTGTATTGGGGATTATACTCTTTACATCTGTAAATTCTGCTTTAGCAGGAGAAAAATCTTATTATGATTACTATGCTAATCTGAAAGCATATCCAACAGGTGCAGGTCAGGTGTATGCCGATGCTACTGGCAATATCACTGAGAATCAGGAAGGAGTACCTTTCTCAGAGAATATGGGAACCCCTGCAGATGAGGTCGAGGTGAAGTATATGGCTGAATATAACAGCGCAGGTTTTAATGCATATGCAGTTCCTGCTACAGGATGGATTTTTGCAGGCTTCAGTGCTTGCAAAAAAGATGCTGCTGAAGAACATCTTTTCAATGATAGTATCTTTAGCAGAGATAATCCCGCCTATATCAAAGTTTCTTCTCATATCAGTAATGAAGATCAGGGTACAGCCGAAATGTTATTCCCTCTTGTTGCTGATACGACTTTCTATGCTCTGTTTACACATGTTGCAGTAAATGTATGCACAGGTCAAGATAGTTTGGGTACAACCAAGATTTCAACTTTATGCAATAATATCAATGATAAGGTAACTCTGACTGCCACACCAAGAGATGCTGCGCATACTAAATTCGACTATTGGATCAAAAGAGAAACTGGGGAGAAAATAGCTGATAATCCTTTGACTTTGACTGTGAAGGAATGCGCTCACTATGAAGCTCATTTCACAAGTGATCTGGCTGAAACACTCAATTTTCCTGAGGAAGGAGGAATGATGATTTATCATAGTAATTATGATATTAATATTCCAAGAAATGTGAAGGTTCTGACATTCAATTACTTGTTAGATGACGATTCTGTGGAGTACAATAAAAATAAAAATGTATTTTATCAGGTGCCAGATACTGCTGGTTATTTTGGTTATGCTAATGAAACATATATTATGTTGGGTAAGGGAGAAGCTACTTTCTTTAAAACAGGAAAGGATGGCAATGCTTTTTCTAATAGTTATTTCAAATGGAGCAATGAGGGTGTAAATGTAGCGAATCTCGCTGCTGCCTGTCATTATTACACCATTAACTTGGACAAGCAACAGTTTGAACTTCTTGCCGATGATGCAATTATTCCTGCAAATACTGCATATTGGGCTTTGCCAAATGAGCGCTATGAAGTATTTGATGTAACCGAAGCTCCAGCCGTTATCTACTGGAATGATCCTGATGCCTCAACCGGTATTGCAAATATTAAGCAGAATGTTGCAGAGATAGCTCCTAAGGGAATCTATAACATTCTGGGGCAAAAAGTGGCAAAGATGACGGGCAAGGGGCTCTATATTGTCAATGGTAAGAAGGTCATCAATCTTGCTAAGTAATATTGTCAGTTGGATTTCTAAATATTAATAATTTGATTTCTAAACATTATGCATAAAGCATTTTTGATATTCTCTCTCTGCTTGGGTAGCCTCTCTGTAGGCGCCCAAGTTAAAGAGTTTGTTGTAGAGGGCCAAGTCAATATGCCTGATGGTTATTCTGTTGCTATCTGCTGTCATACTGATACAACTGCTATCGTTTCTGTTGCGGATGGTATCATCAAGGGTGGCAAGTTTTTGTTAAAGGGTAAAATGGAGCAGGGACAGCCTGCTACTCTGATGACCAATAATCTGAAACTTGTAGAAAAGAATCATTGGCCTACAGATTCTATTCATTGGACTTACACTGATTTTTTCCTTTCACCAGGTGAAATCAAGGTGGATCAGAATTTGCATGTTACAGGTGGACAAATTCAACAGGATTGGAACGAATATCAGTCAATGCAGGGAAAAGAAAATAGAGATTGGAATTTTATCGATTCTCATCCTCAGTCGGTTATCTCGGTCTTTCTGGCTAACAATCTGTTGAAGCGAGGTTATCGACTTACATCAGAGCAAGTGGATCATTTGGGGAATACCATCATCTCTGTGCCTGAAGACCCTAAACGTATGGAGGAGTTCAAACAGCGTATCGCCTATGCCAAGAAAACGACAAAGGGAGGTGAACTTGTTGATTTGGAATTGAACGATACGGAAGGGAATTTGTGCCATTTGGTAGATGTTGTTCCTAAAAACAACAAGTATGTACTGGTTGATTTTTGGGCTTCATGGTGTGGAATCTGTATTGCTTCTATGCCTGAAATCAAAAAACTTACAGAGGAATATAAATCTAAGTTTGAGGTGATTGCCGTTTCCATTGATACTAAAGTGGATGCATGGAGAAAGGCAATGGAAAAACATCCTGAGCCATGGCCACAATATCTTACGACAAAGAAAGGATATCAGGACCTATTTGAAAAATATCAGGTGGGCATTGGTGTTCCATATTATATCATACTCACTCCAGATGGCAAGGTACTCAATTCTCCTTCTAATCCGGAGGCTGTAAGGGAAATTCTAGAAAAATATCAATAATATACCTATTTATAATAGAAAAGACAACTATGAAAAAGAAATTAACATTCATTTTTGGCGCAGCTATGATGCTTCTCTCTGTATCTGCAGCCAATGGTTATCAAATTACAGGTACTGCTGAAGGTACTGTTCCTGGAGATACTGTATATCTTTGTGATATGCAGGGTTTCTTTAGTATGGTTCCTGTTGACACTACCCTCGTCAACAAGGATGGAAAATTTGGATTCGTAGGTGAATTCGATGGTGCGACAACTCGTTTTATACTTCCTATGCATGCAGGTAAGCCTACTGCAACTGCTGATTTTATCTTGGAGAATGCAGACATTGATATGCAGATTTTTGCAGACTCAGAAAAAAAAGCTGTTGTAAAGGGTGGACCTGCTGCAAAAATGCTGGCAGATTATGAAAATGGCTGCAAGTTATTCAATGAACAGATAGAAGAACCATGGAAGGTTGTGATGGATAGTACTGCTACCAAGGAGGCTAAAAAGAATGCACAGGCTGTGGTAGATTCTCTCTCTGCATTAAGAAACAGTTATACAAAAGTATTCCTTGTAGCAAATATTCCTTCTGCAGCCAGCGACTATCTTTATGCGGCAAACCAGAATAATTTTACTGATGCAGAGAAGAACGTTGTTTTGAAGAAAATGGATGCAGGACATCATTACTATTATTATAATCAGATGTTGAAAGAAATGAAGGCACAGGAGGCTACGGCTGTAGGAAAGCCTTATACAGACCTCGCTATGCCAAATCCACAAGGCAAAACTATCAAGGTTTCAGATTATGTGAAGAAGAATAAATATACGCTTATCGATTTCTGGGCTTCCTGGTGTGGTCCTTGCCGTGCTGAGATGCCAACTGTAGTGAAAGCATATAGCACTTATCACAAGAAAGGGTTTGAGGTAGTGGGCGTTTCTTTCGATAATAATAAGGCTGCTTGGACAAAAGCCATTAAGTTCCTGAAATTGCCATGGCCTCACATGAGTGACTTGAAAGGATGGGAGTGTGCCGCAGCTCCTATCTATAATGTAAAAGGAATCCCAGCCAATGTACTCGTGGATAAGAATGGAACCATCATAGCCAAGGACTTGCGTGGCGAGGATTTGCTCAACAAATTGGCAGAGTTGATGAAATATTCTTCTTTATAGTTTTATTGCTGCAACAGAAGCAAGCAACAATAAAGTTATATAATTGTAATCGCCAGACATTTCTCGTAAGAGACGGAATGCTTTAGTCATACGTTTGTGAACCATGTTCTCGCTCATGTTCAACTGGGCTGCTGTTTCTTTATAAGAGAGATGCTGGAAATAGACCGAGCGCAGTACCATTTGTTCGTAGGCAGGAAGTTGATCGATTGCTTTACGCAACATGGTAATGCGCTTTTCGAATTCTATAATCTCATCGTCTGATGCCAAGGACTCTGTAGCCTTCACGAGGGAGGCATAATGATCGCTTGCTTTTTCATGTCGCAACTTGTCTAAACAACGGTTGCGGACAGATGTATAAAGAAAAGTAGGAGAAACATCCAAATGTTCCTCTGTCTGTTGCCATGATTCCCAAAGGCGTTGGAATACATCGCTTACCACATCCTTAGCTTCATCTTCATCATCCAAGAAGGTTTGGGCATAGCGATACAACAGGGTATAGAACTTCTTATACAAAAGCTCCATTTCCTTGATATTCTGTTCCATATTATCTCTACTATCGAGAATCATTTTTTTCCTAGAAATTAAATAATCTACAAATTACGTTATATTTTTTGAGAAAACCAAATTTTTTTGCTTTTTTTATAAGGTTCTTGCTTATATCCGAGGGAAATGGATTTTGAACGGAAAAATAAATCATGCTTTTCATCATTTATAAAGCAGTTTAAAACATTACCTCTATTAATAGAAGATTCTGAAAGTAAGCAAGGATAAAAAACATAGAAATGCATGTTTTTTTAGTAAAAATGCAGGCTTGTTGATAGAAATGTAAGTAAAAATGAGAAAAATGCAGCAAAAAGCAACAATTCTTGCAAAAATATGCTTGGTTTAACAGAAAAAGTCTTAACTTTGCAGCGGATTTGAGATAATATGCAGTTTTTTGCAGTTTCTCGTTTCCAAGTTCACACTTATAACAACTTTTAAATTAAAAAGATTCGATTATGAAAGTAGCAATTGTTGGTGCAAGTGGCGCAGTAGGTCAGGAATTCTTGCGCATCCTTGCAGAGAGAAATTTCCCAATGGATGATTTGGTGTTGTTTGGTTCTGAGCGTTCTGCTGGACGAAAATACAACTTCAAGGGAAAGGACTATGAGGTCAAACTTTTGCAGCATAACGATGACTTTAAAGATGTCGATATTGCTTTCACATCTGCTGGTGGCGGCACTTCTGAGGAGTTTGCCGAGACTATCACCAAGTATGGTGCCGTGATGATTGATAACTCTAGCGCATTCCGTATGTGCGACGACGTGCCTCTGGTTGTGCCTGAGGTAAATGCTGAGGATGCCTTGAACCGCCCTCGCAACATCATCGCCAACCCTAACTGTACCACCATCATGATGGTAGTAGTGTTGAAGCCTATCGATGACTTAAGCCATATCAAGAAGATCCATATCTCTTCTTATCAGAGTGCTTCAGGTGCTGGTGCTGCTGCCATGGCTGAACTTGAGCAGCAGTATAAGGATATCATCGAGACTGGTAAGACTGAGCATATCAATAAGTTCCCTCATCAGTTGGCATATAATGTCATCCCACAGATTGACAAGATGACTCCTAACGATTACACCAAGGAGGAGATGAAGATGTATAACGAGACCCGCAAGATTATGCACTCTGATGTTCGCACCAGTGCTACCTGCGTTCGCGTTTCTTCACTTCGTTCTCACTCAGAGAGTGTTTGGTTCGAGACAGAGAAGCCATTGGCAGTAGAGGACATCCGCAAGGCTTTGGAGGCTGCTCCAGGCGTAACTGTAAAGGATGATGCCCAGAACTACGTTTATCCAATGCCATTGGAGAGCGCCGGTAAGGACGATGTATATGTAGGTCGTATCCGCAAGGATTTGGCTGATGACAATGGTAACACATTGTGGTTGACTGGCGACCAGATTCGTAAGGGTGCTGCCCTGAACGCAGTTCAGATTGCTGAGTACTTGATTAAGGTGGGCAACGTAAAGTAATTACATGCTGGAAAGATTCAAACTTTTGCTCCAGGAGATGAACCGGGGCATTTATGAAAAAAATACTGAAATTTCGCTCTCGCTCCTTGCCGCTCTGGCAGGCGAGAGCGTTATTCTTTTAGGTCCTCCTGGAGTAGCGAAGAGTATGGTGGCCCGTCAGTTGAAGACTGCTTTCAGAGATGCTCATAGTTTTGAGTACCTGATGTCGCGTTTCTCTACTCCTGATGAAATCTTCGGTCCTGTGAGTATTCAGAAATTAAAGTCTTCTGATACTTATGAGCGTGCGGTGGATGGTTATCTGCCTACTGCTGATGTGGTCTTTCTGGATGAAATCTGGAAGGCGGGGCCTGCTATTCAGAATACGCTTCTCACAGTGATCAATGAAAAACTGTTCCGCAATGGTAATCGGGAGATGCACCTTCCGCTGAAACTTCTCGTGGCTGCCAGCAATGAGTTGCCGGCAAAGGGCGAGGGCTTGGAGGCTCTCTGGGACCGATTTGTCATTCGCATTGAGAGTCGTCCGATTAAGAAGGAATCGAATTTCAGGGCGATGCTCTTGGAGGTGAAGAATGAAGAACGAAGAGTGAAGAATTCAAATGCTATTACTGCAGAAGAGTATGCGGAATGGTCGGAGAATATCAATAAGATAGGTGTAAAGGAGGAGGTGCTGGATGTCATATCCGTCATTCGTAAATCCTTGAGAGCCGTGAATGTGGATGAGGCTGCTGAGCGCAGGAATATCTACGTGAGCGACCGTCGCTGGAAGAATATTGCCCGTCTGCTCCGTACTTCTGCTTTTATGCAGGACAGGGAAGAGGTTGATTGCTGCGACCTGCTTCCTATCTATCATTGTCTCTGGCAGGAACCGGAGGAAAGGGATGCCATCCGTACTATCGTGATCCGTGCTCTTTTTGCTCCTTTGGCAGAGAAACTGGTGGAGATGAAGAATGCGCTTGCTGAAGACATCAAGTATCATCGCATTCGTAAGAGTCCGGATGAGGGCAGAGATTATGAGGGAGAAATCGAGTCGTTGTCTGATGGTCTGACGTCCTTGGAACATCAACTGGGCGACAATCTTTTCGTCTCATCCGATGACAAGGCAGAGGTATCCGCTTATCTCCGTGATTTCTACAAGGAACTTGCCTTCACCAGGCAAGATACGATGAAGCTGTATGAGGATTAGTGGATTTATATGGCAGGCGCAAAATACTTTTGCGTAAATTTTGTTCTTTCATAGTTTTTGCTTAAATTTGCACAAAAATAAGAAGAAAGGCGGAGTTATGGCAAGAAAATTATATCCGATAGGCATTCAGACATTCGAAAGAATCCGTAAGGAAGACAGATTCTATGTCGATAAGACGGAGTATGTGTATCGTATGACACATACTAGTGACACATATATCTTTCTGAGTCGCCCACGACGATTCGGAAAGTCTCTTCTCGTCTCTACGCTCAAAAGCTATTTCGAGGGCAAGAAAGAGTTGTTCGAAGGCTTGGCGATAGAGAAACTGGAGAAGGAATGGACGGAATATCCAGTGCTGCATTTCAGTATGGCTGGTGGAAAGCATCAGGAGGAAGAAGAACTGAAACTTTACTTGGGCTATCAGTTGGAAGACCAAGAGAAGAAATTTGGCATCAAAGAACATCGAGAAGGCGCAAACAATCGTCTCACCGACTTGATTCAGAAAGCGCATGAGCAAACTGGCAAGCAGGTGGTCATTCTCATAGATGAGTATGATGCTCCATTGCTGGATGTGGTTCACGATGATGAAAAGTTGAATCGTCTTCGCACCATCATGCGCAATTTCTATAGTCCGTTGAAAGATTGCGAGCCATTACTTCGTTTCGTATTCTTGACAGGAATCACCAAGTTCTCGCAGTTGAGCATCTTCAGCGAGCTGAATAATATCTCGAACATCAGCATGGACGAGGCTTATGCTGGTGTTTGTGGTATTACCAAGGATGAGTTGCTGTCGGAAATGACGGAGGACATTGATTGTTTGGCGGAAAAAATGGATTTGTCAAGAGAGGCAGCCATACAGAAGCTCAAAGACAATTATGATGGTTATCATTTTACATGGCCTTCACCAGATGTCTTCAATCCATTTAGTTTGCTGAACTGTTTCTCTCGCATGAAAGTGGGTGCCTACTGGTTTGCATCGGGCACGCCGACCTTCTTGATAGAGATGATGCGCAAGTTTGATGTCTCTCCTATAGACATCGGCGAGAAGGAATTGGCTGACGTTACCGATTTCGATGCACCGACCGAAGAGATGGAGTCGATAGTGCCATTGCTCTATCAGAGTGGGTATGTCACCATCAAGGGCTTTGACGAGGAATCGGAACTCTACGAGTTGGGTATCCCGAACAAGGAGATACGTGTGGGCTTGTTCAAGAGTCTCTTGCCTAACTATCTTTCTCGCCGTTCTCCTAAGGGAAAGGTTGCCATCGCCCAGATGTCTGTTCTCATTAGAAAGGGAGACATCGATGGAGCCTTGGAGTTGCTCAAGACTTTCCTTGCCACCGTTCCTTATTGCGACAACACGCAGTATGAGGGGCATTACCAGCAACTGATGTATCTTGTCTTCGCCCTGCTCACCGACTATCGCATTGTGGTGGAGCAGCATACGGCTAAGGGCAGGACAGACATCACGCTCGAAACCGCCGACCGTATCTTCGTCATGGAACTGAAGTTTGACAAGACGGCTGAGGACGCTCTCGCCCAAATCAACGCCAACCGCTATGCAGATGCCTTTGCCATGAGTGGCAAGAAGATAGTGAAAGTGGGCATCAACTTCAGTGTGAAAGAAGAACGGAACATCACGAAGTGGGTGACGGAATAGATAATTATGCAACGCTAAACAAGACCTTCCTTTGAACTTTGGGAAGGTCTTGATTGCGAAGCTATTTTTGAATATCGCCAAAGTGCAAGTAGCATTGACAGCTGCTTGCGCTAATAGCTTGCTCTTTTCATGCGTATTTGTAAAATTGAAAATACTCTCGTTTGATTCCATATTTTATAGTTCTTTCTTGTACTTTTGATTACTTGCATTAGGATTAATTGTATTAATCAATTGCACCCCCTCGAATTCGATGGATTTAGAAAGAAAGCTGGATTGAATTCTTTCACGATATCACCTACAAAATGGGTGAAATCCACTAATGCACTTGGAATGAAAGTAATTTCTGGGCGATATAGTGGAACTTGTGCCATTTCTGGCATAGTGTTCGAATTTGCGTCATGGGTTTCTGTAGAGTTTAAGTTGTACTTTGTTCGTGAGTTCCAACGACTTAAAGCCGATGAACAAAAGCAGTTGGCATGGTCAGGTAGTCATCCTGCAAATGAAAATTCTCGAAGATACGGGTGGCAGAAACTTGCTAAAGTGATAGTTCTGTCTCTAAGAATGATTAATAAATGAGCGTCTAAAGAAAAGAGATAAAAAAGAAGTCAATTAACTGGTCATAAACAAGTTTTTGGCAGGAATCTATCAGTTTTTCGTTATTTTTTGGCAATTCCTCATTTATTTTTATTATATTTGCACCGCATTCTGTAATGTAGAGGGTGACTTTTACAGTCAGAGGTGCATAGTTTACTGATTGTCAAACCATTTAAATAGAATAAATAAGAAACAGAAATAATAAAAAAGAAACGCTAAGGATTTGTCCGATTCAAGGAATCGTCAATCTAACTGAGACAAAGAACAGAGGCTAAAGCCTCATATTTTTAACTCGGCGTTTCCGTTCTGAACTTTTTGGATATTGAGCTTTTAGCTCTTGTTCTCTAATTCCGAATACCGCCAATATTCACTCAACGAGAACAAGCAGATTGAAGGTTCACGCTCTTAGGGCGTGAGCCGTTCTGTGCTTGTTGTTGAGTTAGGTCACTTGGCGGTACCTGGAATTAAACAAGCCACGAACGGTTCCGCCTTTTTTATTTTTTTTACATGAAGAAGAATCTTTTTGTTTTTGTATGTCTTTCGCTTTTGAGCCTTTCCGTTGGCGCACAAAATAATGATGAACAAGGAAGCACAGATAATGGAGGGCATCGAGGAATAGATTTCAGTATTAATCCTGGTTATCTTATTCCAACCAAAGGTGGAAGCGATGGAATTATTTCTGCCGAATTGGGAATAGGAAAGCGTATCAACAAGAACTTCTATTTGGGTATTGGTACGGGGGCTTTTGTTCCTACAAATGAAGGTGGAAAAGTTATGATTCCAATAACTGCAGACTTTAAGTTACATTTTCCATTGAAGCCTAACGGTATAACACCTGGTGTTCTTGTTCGTAGTGGTTATGTGATAAATACGGCAGATGACCAAAATGTAAAGAATGGCAAACATTGGGTAACTATACCAAAGCCAAATTTTGTGATGGCACAGATTATGCCAACAATAGACATCCCGTTGTCACATTCGGTGGACTTTACTTTAGGATTGGGTTATACTCATTTCTTCGCGACCAAAGGTAGCAATAACAGTGGTGGAGACTTTACCATTCGTACAGGCTTTAATTTTCATAAGTCAACATCTGCAAGCCGTAAGCCACGAAAGCTTCAGGTGCCAACACGTGACAATGGCGTCCAACTTACTTTTGAAGGAGGAGGATTGAAGGTTGGCAATAGCAATGATGATTATAAGTATGGAGCGTTGGGAAGTGTTGTTGCTACTTACAAACTGAATCCAAATATTAGTTTTGGTCTTGGTCTTGGTGCTGATTATTTCTCGTTAGTCAAGGATGGTGGCGTAGAATTTTCTGATCATCGATACGACGGTCAAAACTATAATAGTACATATTATATCGACACAAATGTGACTGCTATTCGTTTGTTTGCACGTGGTAATTATAGATTGACGGATGCACGTTTATCTCCTATAGCTACTTTGGATGCAGGTTTAAGATTTTATTCTTATGGTGGGGACACGAACGTTTATGGTGATCTGTTGGGAGGCGAATCATCGGATATGGCTGTAGAAAGTCCAAGGTCTTTTGAAAACAATCTTGGTACTCCATCAAAGGTCGCTTTTTATGTGGCTCCAGCTGTAGGTGTATCTTTGCGTACCACTAATAATTCTTATTTAGAACTAAAGATCGGTTACACAATTGCTCCAAGTGTATCAGGAAAGAGTGGTGAGTATTCTTATACCTCGAAATCCAATATGGATTTTACAAGAACTTATTCTTGTTCTAAGTTAAACATGTCTTCCCTATATCTATCTATTGGCTATACCCATACCTTTAGATGGGGCAAGAATTTATTCAAAAAGTAAAATGTAAACAACCCAATAGCAGGTACATAAACATGTATCTGTTATTTGGGTACATTTATTGCCATAATGACTTATAAGTCAAACGGTCAAAGTTTGATGAAAATGTAAAAAGTTACGGATATTATTCGTATTCTCCGTAACTTTTAACACGAAACATTCTTTATTCTCAACAAGTAGTCGTATCTTTCCTCTATAAAACGAAAATGATTTCCCTCGCACAAGGTAATTAAAACAAGGGAGTTTGCCTTTTCCTCGTAAATAATGGTGCATACCTCCCTTGCTCTTGCCAATATAGCAACTGCGATTATCAATATACTTTCTTCTTCGAGTTTTACTCATACTGACTTCCATAGCCTCCCATGACATGAAGTTAATTTGCAAACGAGGTCTAACCCATCACAAAGATAATAGCCTTATCAGGGAAGGTATATCATGGTCATCCGTTGTTTGCGGACTCTTCACGATCTGGTTTGAAGTCGACATAATCTGTCCTGTCATGCAAGACATGCCATATGGCGACAAGTAACTTTCTCGCCACAGCAACAATCACCTTCATTTTGTTCTTTCTCCTCACAATTGTTTGGTGATATGAGAACCTACAGAAGAAACTGTCTTTCTGACGACTGCCAGCCCAGGTACATTGAATGATGGTGTTACGGAGATATACGTTGCCATGGGTTATCTTGCGAGACTTAATTTTCTTGTTGGACTCGTCATTTCTTGGTCTCAGTCCACTCCATGAGGTAAGGTGGTTTGCCGTTTCGAACTTACTCATATCCGTTCCGATCTCTGCGATCAATGATGTTGCGGCACGTTCCTTGATTCCTGGAATTTTCTGCAAGCGTTTGAGCGCCTCTGGAAAATGCTTCTCGCATATCTCCAACATCCGCTGTTGGCATTCGTTTCTGTGGCTCTCGGCGATGTCTATCTCCTCATGGAACTGGCGCAGTACATCTGTTTCTGCCTGTGAGACAACACCTGACAAAGAGGCTAATATTGCTACGTTGGAGTACGCCGTCTACCTTGGAAACCTTACGGACAATCTCCGATTGAGGTCAAAAATTCGGCGGTCGTACTGGCGAAGCTGTTGGATAATCTCTGGAGGAACGAAACTTCCCCTACCCAATTCCTTCATTGTACATTCAGCTATCCACTGGGCATCCTTGACATCGCTCTTATGACCTGGAAGTTGCTTGATGAAATAAGGATTTACCAGACGCAGAGTAAAATGAGGAGAAAGCACACGCCATATTGGTATCCAATAGATACTGGTACTCTCCATACAAACCTCAGAAACATGATGCTTTTGAAGCAAATTCCGCATTTCTTCCAGTTGAAATGTTAAAACACCGAAAACTTGCTCAAATAATTCACCAGAATTGTGCAAAATACAAAGAATAATACTATCTTTGTGCACGTCAAGACCACATACAGCTTTCATATGCCTACATTTTTGAAGTTAAAAACTCGGTTAATGAACACTGCTTCAAAGATAATATTTTTTTGTGGCTTAGAGCACGTTAGTAGGAACTATTTTGCAGTAGTGGTCTTGATTTCTCGAAAATTAGGCTAATCTCGCACAATTCGAGGGAAATCATTCAAGTTTTTTATTTTACTGGCTTATAATTCGAAAATTTTATATAAATTTGCACATGTTATTATTGTAATAAATCATAGAATCATGGAGCAGCAAGTAAAACAAGTACCATATGGAGTAGCAGATTTTGCTAAAGTGATGACGCAAAATCTCTATTATGTCGATAAGACGATGTTTTTGCCTGAATTGGAGAAGCAGCCTCGTAATCTTTTCTTCATCCGACCTCGTCGTTTCGGGAAAAGCATATTTCTGAGTATGCTCTATTCTTACTATGACTGTAATCAAAAGAGTAAGTTTGAAAAACTGTTTGGTAGCCTGTGGATTGGTCAGCATCCTACTGCTTTGCAAGGAAAGTATCAAGTGCTGTTCTTGGATTTTTCACAAATCACGGGTAAAATTGATATTTTGGAGGAGCGATTCAATGCTTATTTAAGTATCAATCTCGATGCTTTTGTACGTCAATATGCTCAGTATTATCAGGAAGAAAAAGATGAAATCTTGTCTAAGACCAACTATGCTGACAAACTGGAACTTGTTTTCAAGGCTGCCAAGGCTCATGAATATCCACTTTATCTTATCATCGATGAATATGACAATTTTACAAACGTTGTCCTCAATGAACATGGTGAGAAAGTATATCATGCAATTACTCATGCCGATGGATTCTATCGTGATGTTTTCAAAAAGTTTAAGGGAAATTTTGAGCGTATCTTCATGATGGGAGTTAGTCCTGTTACTTTAGATGATGTTACAAGTGGTTATAATGTAGGATGGAATATCTCTATCAAGCCGGAATTTGACGAAATGCTGGGCTTCTCAACCAAGGATATCATAGAGATGTTTACCTATTATAAAAAGATGGGAAGCATTCCTGCTGATAGTAATGTAGAGGAGATTGTGGAGGAAATGAAGCCGTGGTATGACAACTATTGCTTTGCAAAACAAGCATTGGAAAAGGAAGTGAGGATGTTTAATTGTGATATGGTGCTTTACTATCTTCGTAATTACATGGATTACGGTCATGCTCCAGAACAGATGATAGACCCTAATACCAAGACCGACTATGGCAAGATGAAGAAACTTTTGCAATTTGATAAGTTGGATGGTGAGCGTAAGGGTATCATACGTAAAATTGCCGAAGAAGGACAGATTGTTGCCCATATTGAACCACAGTTCTCTGCTTATCAGATACCTAAGGCAGAGATCTTCCCAAGTTTGCTGTTCTATTATGGAATGCTTACCATCAAGGGTACTCGTGGGTCGAAGTTGATATTGGGTATTCCTAATAATAATGTACGCAAGCAGTATTATGGTTATTTGGAGGAGGAGTATCAGGCAAGATCGTATGTGGATACCAACAAGTTGACTGATTATTATTACGATATGGCGTATGATGGTGCTTGGGAAGAAGGATTACGTTTTATGGCTGATGCTTATGCCAAGGTTTCCTCAGTGCGTGATGGTATTGAGGCTGAGCGCAACTTACAAGGCTTCTTTATGGCTTATTTGAATCTCAACGATTATTACATCACGGCTCCAGAGTTGGAGTTGAATCATGGTTATTGTGATTTCTTTCTTTTGCCAGACCACACGCATTATGCGAGCCAACATAGTTATATTTTGGAACTCAAAGTCCTTTCTAAGAACTCTTTTGATGAAGAGTTGAAGGATGTTCTTGACGAGGATGGTAAGTCTATGACAAAAGCGGAGAAACAGTGGCGTGATGCTGTGGAGCAAATCAAGCGATATGCTGAGGCTCCAAGAGTTGAGGTGCTACGTCAAGGTACCACACTTCACAAGATTATCATGCAATTCAAGGGATGGGAATTGGCAAGAATAGAGGAAGTGAAATAAATTAGGAAATATGAATCAAGAAAATCAAATATTGTCTCCTGAACTGGAGGCTCGTGTGCACCAGGCTGTGGAAAATTTCATGCAGGGCTATGGCTGCTGCCAATCTGTGGTGGCTGCTTTTGCAGATCTGTATGGTCTCGATGAAACTGTATGAGGCTTAAGTGGAGCGTATGGGGTAAACGGGAAAAATTGACCAGACGCTAATAGATAAAGAAAGAGAGGGGTGAGAACAAAATAAACTGTTTTTCAACTCTCTCTTTCTGTCTTATTTTTTTAGAAAACTTCTTGCCTTTACAGCGTCTTGGCAAACTGTTCGATGCTGAATGAACCATCGAGATCCTTTATCTTGATCTTTCCTTGCTGTATTTCAAAGAAAAATTCGCGGATGCGCTCTACTGTCAATACGGCAGGATTGCCTTCCTTGTCGATTCCCAAATCATACGTCTTCAGCAGTTGTGGCCCTAATGCCGCAGCGGTCAAAAGGAAGTGGTTCTGGAACTTGTCCGTGTCTATCAGGTCGGCAGCCAAAACTTTACCCACTACGCTATAACTGTGGAGAGTACGTTGCTGGTTATTATCAGTCAGGGTGGTGCGCAAATCATCTGAAGCGAGGTTGATCTCTATCTTTCCACTTTCCGGTGCTTCTTCCTGATGGCGGTATAGTGATCCCAGATCCGCCAAAGCCAGTGAATATAGGTGACTGGCAGGTGTGTAGTTCACTCTTTCCACGCTGAATACTGATGGAAGCAAGAGATGGATGATGCCGTCCATTTCTACAAAAGGAGAGATAAATGTGCCCACTACGGAGTTCTTGACAGACAGTGACTGTGTAGCGAAAACTCCACCGATGACAACACAATTGTCCAGTTCGATTTCATCTCCATACAAGCTGCCAGCCACAAAGGCATTGGTCAGCGTGATGCTCTTGGCATTGACGTCAGAACAGAAAGTGGTATTGCATCTGGTGGCTCTTGTTACGACAGATGTGGCAGAGCCTACAGCCTTTTTGAAGGTTACATTGCCTTCTACATCATTATTGATGTAAATCTCTTTCTGTGTAAAAACGGCGCCTTTCACTTCAAAAGGAGCAGCTTCGATGGTGAGTTTGCTGGCATAGAGAGGACCTTCTACCACAGTCTCGCCCACCACGTTGACTGTTCTTGACAGTTCGGCGATCTTGTTTGGCAAGATGCCGCCCTTTACGATATGATTTTCCAAACGGAGATTGGTATCCGTGATATGTAATTCTTTTAGATTGCTCATGATAAGAAAGATTACTGATTTAACAATTTGTTGATCATGTCCTTTACTCGCATGGAGTGAGGATCACTGCCCTTGATATGGGTTGCTATTTCTGACTGGACATACGACTTCACCTGTTCTTCTGCAGTCTCTGTTTCTTGGTTGAAATCCATCTCATCCAACTGCTGACAGAGTTTGTACTCCATGTCTTTGTCTCTGGAAGATAGATAGTCAGGAACCAGACATTGGCGTTCTACCTGATGATTCTCCGATTCGGTTTTCATATAGCATACGGGAACCCAATAGCCATCCTTTCCACTTCCATCGATGCAGGTATTTTGAATTGCACGGTCAGAAAGGGCTTTTGACATGAGGAAGTTCTGAGCTTGAGTCATCGCCTGGAGTGTATGGTTCTTGACAGATGCAGTATTGACCTGCGCCTGAAGCACACTACTCTCCTTGCTGATGGTAGCCACCGTCTGTACCATGTCGGTATGAAGCATTCGGTCGTTTCGTTTCTCTACACCTTCTACCAGTTTGAAAACAGGCTGGTCTATCTCGTGGATACGATTGGATAGTTCCCTATTCAAATCATTGAATATTTTCTGATACCGGGCTGTGGTGCGCGCATAATCCTCAGCCATTGTGTCCTGTATTGCCTTGAGCGAGGTTGCTTGCTGTCTGAGTAGGAGCAATCGGGCATTGATAACCTGTTCCAGCTCAGCTTTCTGAGTTCCCATGTCTGTTCTTACCGTGTGGAAAAATCCGTCGATGAGAGCCTTGGAAACTTTGTCTGCATTCTTCCTGATAGCGATACATTGGGCTGTATTCATTGCACCCACACTGGCGGTGAGTCCATTCACATGATTATTGCAGTTAGCTACGCTGGCATCAAAAGGAGCGGTGTCCACATGAATATCAACATCCACTTGCTCGTAAGCAGTTCCGCTATATGATGCGGTTGTGGAACCACCATGCTCAGAAGCCGGGTAGTTTACCGTAACAGTGCCACTATAGTGAACCGCAATGGTTCTGCTAAAACTTTCTGTATAACTCATAGCTTACTGATTATAGTGTTTTTGACTCGGCTGTAGTATACAGCTTTTGAATCATCTGCTTAACTCTCTGTGATGCGTTGGAAGAATCCACCAGGCGGTTGAACTCTTCGTCCACTTGGGCTGACCATTTCTCGTCTTTCCATTCCATGTCTTTTTCACGGATCACATTGTTGATTTGTGAAGCATTGGCAGAAGAAAGGTCATCTGGTGTCCATACCTCTGTTCTTGGGATGCTGGCTGTATCGCTGATACTTTCACAGATGATGACCGGAATCTGGCAAGTCTTGTCCTCATTGCCCTGTACATTGGAAATCAGGATCTGATTGGTCAGTACTCTTTGCTTTCCTATTTGAGCCAGGAAGTCGGCAGACTGCTCTAGTGCGTATTGCGCATTGTACTTCATCTTAGACATCAGGATTCTCTGACTGTCTGTAAGTCCTTCTATCTGTGAGTTGGCAGCCCATCCCGTAAGCGCATTCATACGATTGGAAGCAGTAACCATATTCTTGTTGACCAATTCGAAAACAGGTTGGTCTATCTGGCGTATTCTCTGTTCCAACTCCTTGTTGATGCTGGTGAAGATGCGATGGTATCTTTCACAGATTCTTCCATATTCGCGTTCCATATTATTCTTGATGCCCATGAGGATGCGTTTCTGTTGTCCTAAGTGCATGAGAAGTGCTTCTACACGGCTATGCTTGCTTGCGATTTTCTGTGAAATCTGTGAGCACATCAAGGTGAAGAACCCTCTGTTTACATTACTGCAAACCTTATTGGCGCCGCTGTTTTCGGCAGCGATAACCGCAGCCTGCATGGTGGTGACCGCCGCAGTTGTTCCTTTCACATGATTGGAAACGCTATGGAGTTCCTCAGCCATCGGTTTGGTATCGACTCTGCAACTGATTGTTGTTGACATAGTTTTCTCCTCCTATTATTTAATTGTCTTTATTTTGCTCATTCTCTTCATCCTCGGAATCCTCTCTGTCTTCTTCATCCTCTTCAGAAAGAATTCCATCCAGATTTGCTTCAAGAAGATCATCATCCAGATTGGTATCAGCAGTATCTTCTTCCTTGTTTCCTTCAGGAAGGTTCTCCTCCTGATTCGTTCCAACTGGATTTTCCTCCTGAACTGATACGGCAGTATTCTCCTCTTGTTTTCCCTCGATGGAAATACGGCTTACTTCATCAAGTGCATTGATGGCAAGTGAAGGGAGGTTGAGTGAAAGATGCTCGTAGGTGAGGTTCTCGACGTTTGGCTCAGGCAGCAGTACGGATTCCTTGGCGAGCAGTGGGTTGGTAGAAGCCAATGGCTTGCGGCGCTCATCGAGTGTCTGTACCTCGCTGGCTGCCACAGCCATCGTGTTGGAGTAACCATCCTGCAGTCTTGCATCGTAGAATTCCACGTGACCGAACTTTTCTGCCTTCAGTGCGATGTCTTCCTGCAGACGGTCCATATAGTCGCTGAAATCTTCCTGTGCTTTCTTGAATTCCTGTGCTTGCAGTTCGAAGGCTGCCAGATTTTCCATTGTATTGTCCTCTTTCTGTACGATGGTATTGTCGAGGGAGGCTCCTTCCTGTCCCATCGAGTCGAGGGTTTTCTGCAACTGTGCCAGCGTGTTGTAGGCTTCTACATATTCACTCAGCGTCTGTTGCATATTATTAATAATGTCGGCACTTTCTGCGTGGTTGGAACGATAGAAAGCATCTACGTCCTGATGCCACTTGTTGAGGTAGCTCAGTTTCTGGTCGTGGATATGGCTATATACACGAATTCTCTCGATGCGGTTTTCCATCATGAGGCGTTGTACCATAGGTGCAACGATTTCTTCATAAATCTGATGTACGCCGAATGGGACGTTGGAGGTACTGTTGTCTTCTGCTGTCCACTCGTCTGCAAAGAGGTTGTAGCGAACTCTGGAACTATCTCTGAGCTGGAATGGTTCGTAACCTTGAATGGAGTCAGAATAGTCGAACTTTTCGTTCTTGATTCTTCTGATTTCCTCTGCTTCCAACAATGGGGAATAATGATTGTAAGGAGCCTTGAGAATTTTGAAGAGCAAGTCGTTTGACTTGTTGACCACCTTGTCGGTAGATGCGAGTTTCATGGCAGAGACAGTCTGTACAGACATCGCCATGGTGTGCATGAGGTGCTTCAGTACATCCTCGAACTGCTCTGTATCGTTTGAAAGGGAATCCTTGAGTTGGTTTAATTTGCAGAAGTCGTCTATCTCACTGTTGTATTTCTTGTCGTCGAATACCTTGACAATCGGATGTCCGGCGGTATCGCTGGTAGCATATTCATTGAGGAATCCTAAAAAATCACTGTGGTCAGCTACCAATGGAAGGTCAACAGACTTTACTTCCGTATCGTTCATGCAGTAAGAGATGGTACGGATAGAGCGGTCCAGTTTGCCGATATAGTCGCTCTGGTTGACTTCCTGAATAGAGAGGGAATAATCGTTGGTGTCAATGGTTTCTGGCTCATCAGAGGTTTCTACGATAGGAGCTTCCTTCGTCAGTTTCTCCATTTGTGTCATTGTCTCTACCAGCAGATCGTTCTGGCGTGACATCTGAAGGCTGACGTGAGACATCGGAACATTTCCGGAGTAATCTACCACGAAACATTTGTCCTCGTATGCCATTTGCTGAGCTACAGGCACGTAAGCCACGCCCATTTTGGTCACTTTGTAGTCACGGAAGATGTTTTCATGTTCCTTTTTCTTTTCTCCGATTCTTTCATCGATTTCCAGAATCTGTTCTTCATATTGCTTCTTACGGATGAAGTACATGAAGAAAGCGATGATGGTGAGGAACCATTTCCAGATGTCGCTTTTCTTGATTTCGATTTCCTGACGGTAAGCTTCGAGGTCGCTGATTTGCTTTTCGATAGCTTCTTCCTGCTTTACGATCTGTTCTGCGGCTTGTTCGTAATAGTTAAACAAGAGTCGAGCCTGGTCTTGATAGATATTGCTCGAATCGCTAAAAATTTTTCCGGTTGATGCCATAGTTATTAGTTATTTTAAAATGAATACTTTTACTACATAGTTTCTCTTGTGCTTGTAACTTTATCTCGCATTCTTTCTCCTGATGAGAATTCGATGGAGGTGTTCTACTTCCTCAGCTATCCGGTTTTGGTTGATGGTAACGTCTCTCATCATAACTCTTAGAGATTCTGCCAGTTGACAGAACTGCTGGTCTATCTCCTTAGCTTCTGAAGTGCAGGAAGGAGTGATATAACGGATATCTTCGTTGATTTGCTGGATTTTGTTTCGGGTCATCTCATCCAGTTCCTTGGTCTGTATTGCATCTTCCATGAGATTTTCCATGGTAGATTTTAGCCATTTCTTGCCCAACACCTGGTTTTCTTCTCTCTGATAGCACTGTTCTACCTTCTCACCTGCATGTGAGGAAGCCAGGCGACCTACCAGGGCTATGAAGATGATTGCAAGCTGACAAATGAGCTGGATCTTGAAAGACAGGTCGTTCATGATACCTGCCACCATGAGGCAGATGGATAACAGACTGCAGACATTGACAGTTAACAGATGGATGCCCAACATGCCCACTTCCTTGTGAGCCTTCTCGTTCAGATTGACAAGTGGGAAGATGGTAAATTCTACAAATTGGGTGAAAATCAGGCAGGACATGAAGATGTCGAGCAACTTGATATTGTCTTCCAGGGTTGCTCCCAGGACAAAGAAACCGCTAATGATGAGTCCATAGCCAAGCAGGATGGCGAGGATATGGAATATGTTTTTGGCGCTCATAATCATAAAGATTTTAAAAGTGAATAATTATATTTTTTGGCCACACTTAGGACAGAACCGTGATGTAGGTGGAATATCTGCACCACATCTTGGACATAGGTTGCCTGATGGGCGGACAGTTTGTGGAGCACCGCAATGTGGACAGAAGGCTGCACCAGGAGTAAGTTGGGCTCCGCAGGAATTGCAGGTCGCTCCTCCCATCGTAGCCTGCTGTAATGGTGTTCCGCAACTAACACAGCGTCTGGCGTTCTTCGGATTGTCTGCACCGCATTTCGGACATGGATTATATTCGCTTCCGCAGTGAGGACAGAAGCGCTCGGTGGTCAGGTGTTTCTTGGAACAGTTGGCGCAATAGATTTCTTTCACGCCGGCACCTTGCTGTGCATTGGGTTGCATTCCTCCCATACCGCCTTGCATACCTCCCATACCACCTTGGTTTCCTGAGAAGGTAGGCTGATTGTTGTGCGTCTGCATCATACCTGCACCAATTCCGCCTCCCATGCCTCCGTTGCCCATCATGTTCATCGCCATGATACCGGCAATCAGACCGTTGCCGCCAGAAAGGTTGCCCATCTGGTTGACGGCATTGTTGGCCATGTCAAACATCTGTTCCTGTTGCCAGGAATGTCCTGTGATAGACATGGAAGCCTGACTTGCGATGGCGTCAGCTATTTTTTTGCCTTCATCGGTGCTGGTGTCGATAGAGATATCGTTGACATAAAACTTAGTCAAACTCAAGCCATATTCCTCCCAGAATGGAAGCAGAAATTGCTTGATGTAATCAGAGAGGTTGCTGAGGTAAGCGGAGATGCTCTTGAAGCCCACTCGCTGGTTGTTCATAAACTGGATGATGGCGCTCTTAGACTTGGATGCAAATTCACCATAGGCCTGTGAGAGCATGTCAGACTCGGTAAATTCTTCCTTAGTGCCTACCATCTTGATGAGGAATTTTGCAGCATCGGATACGAACAGGCCATACTGTCCTTCTGCCTTGAGAGGGAGCATTGTATTATAGTCGGCGTCATGAACAGTCATACTGTTGACATTCCAGCTCAGATTGGCTGGATATAACTTGTTGACAATCCACACTTCGGCAGTAAATGGGTTGTTCCCTCCAAAAGGAAGGCCATATAACCTGCGGAGAATAGGGATGTTTTCTGAATTCAATGTGTGCTTGCCTGGACCAAATTTGTCCATCATCTGCCCCTTGCTGAACAAAAATGCCTCTTGTGACTCAGCTACTATGAGTTGAGTAAAGGTACTGAGATTTGTCTCAGGGTAGCGATATGCAAAAACAAACTCACCGTTTTGGTTTTGGGGTTTCCAACTTGCGCAATCTATAAATGCCATATTTTATAAAGTTTTTAGTTTCTGAAATTAAAGGCAAATATAGTGAAAAAACTAATACATGTGCCGAAAATGATAAAAAAATAATTGAGAATAAAGAATATTTAACACAAGAAGAAGAGGTCGCAGGAAAAATAGAATGGTTAGTGGTGGATTTTTAGAAGGAAAGTTGTATTTCCCGTGGATTTTAAGTAACTTTGCAGAAAATATTCTGCATTCGATTTGCATTATCTTTGCATAAGATAAGCTGCACTCGGCAATTTGCAAGCAAGCTTACATTGCGCTCGCTTGCATTATCTTTGCATAAGATAAGCTGCATCTCTGCAAAACAATTTTAGAATTTAGGAAATATGAATCAAGAAAATCAAATATTGTCTCCTGAACTGGAGGCTCGTGTGCATCAGGCAGTGGAGAATTTCATGCAGGGCTATGGCTGCTGCCAATCTGTGGTGGCTGCTTTTGCTGATCTGTATGGTCTCAATGAAACAATGGCTAAACGTATCGGTGCTGGCTTCGGCGGCGGAGTGGGTAGAATGCGCATGATGTGTGGCGCAGTATCAGGTATTGTCGTACTGGTGGGGCTGGACTGCGGTCAGACCGAAGGCGACGACCGGGAAGGTAAGTCTGCCTGCTACAAGGTAGTGCAGGATTTGTTAGCTAAGTCTAAGCAGCAGAATGGCAGTATCATCTGTGCTGAAATCCTCGGTCTGAAAGGATATGAGAAGGCACAGTCCAGTTATGTGGCTTCAGCCCGTACGGCAGAATACTACAAATCTCGCCCTTGTGCTGCAAAGGTGGAGAGTGCTGCCCGCATCTTTGCTGAATATCTGATGGAAAAATGAAATATCAGACCAATAAGGACTTGGTTGAATCCCAGTTCTACCTGAAAATGCTGGATGATTTCTGCAAGTCGGGACAGGTGAAAATTCCTGATCCGGCAAGTACTGTCATGCCTTGGGATTTGAAGGAAGATCCGCTCAAGGATTATCTGGTTCACCTCTTTACCTTGAAAGTTACTATTGCAGAGACAGGTGAAGAGGTGCAGAAATTCCAGCGCCAGGTGGTTAACAGCAGAATCAAGAGCAAGATTTTCTATGAGACTGTAGGAAAATTCATCGTGGAATGTGTTCACCACATGAGATTCCAGCGACAGAGAGCCTGGACGGAAAGTCATCGGGCTGATGATGTGCTCGACTGGACTCCCTTCCGTAGGATGAACGAAGAGGTTTGGAGACCCTTGCTTGACCAGATTGATGAGGAGCATCGGAATGATGGATTCGACAAAACTTTCTTCCTCCGGCTTTTCGGGGAGGAGCCTGTTCAAGCTAATGATGAAAGAGAAAATCATGATGGAGATACTGACAGGTTGCATTCCTCTATCGGCGCTTCCAAAGCTGAGAACTGGGAACGGCTGGTAAGGGATTGGAAGGCTTGTATAGAGCAGCAGGTGATTTCCAAATTGAAGGACTTCATAGCGCTCAGACAGACTCATTTCGAGACTGGATTGGTCCGCATGATGGATCAGATAACCCGCAATATGAAGTTGAAGGGTATTTCTGAACAGCGGGCAGTACAGGCATGGGAAATGATGAAGAACGCATGGACAGAGACGGAATTTGAGCGTCGACTGAACGAGATGAAAATACAGGATCAATATCCTGAAATCAAGGAGATTGTAGCGAAGATGGGACGTGTGGCGGATGCCAATGGTAAGGACCGGCTGACCATCGCTTCGGGTGTCGATATGAAGATGGAACATTCCTCAGGAAGTGATATTGAGGGCATTACCGTGGGCGATGATCTCAACTCGCTTCTTCCGCTCGAACTTGCACAATACAGTGATGAGGACATGGAGGGACTCTTTATATATAAGTATCGCACGCGTAGGTTGCAGACTTTCCGCTACAAGAGTGAGATGGCTAAGCCTTCCCGCAAACTCGGTTTTACACATGCCTCACGCAAGGGACCTATGATAGTCTGCCTCGATACTTCTGCGAGTATGTATGGCACTCCTGAAAGAATTTCTTCCACGCTCATTTCTCTGATAGAAGAAACGGCAGAAGAACTGGAGCGAGACTGTTTTCTGATAGATTTCTCGGTGAGTACACGTGCCATCGATCTCATGGCTAAGAGAAAGGTGGAACGGCTGAAGAAGATTGGGATCAATATTGTGGAAGGGACGGAAGATACGGCATCAGCCTGTCATCTCCCTTTTATCGGAGGAGGAACATCTGCGAAAAAAATGATGAGCCAGATGTTCGAGTTGCTCGATCATGATGGATTGCATTATGTGAATGCAGACGTACTTTGGATAACCGACTTCCTGATTCCGAATCCCTCGCAGGCTATGCTGTCGAGATTCAAGGAATACAAGGAGACGGGCACCCGGTTTTATGGCATCCGTATTGTCAGAAGCGACGATAAGGAGCCGAATGAATGGAAGGCTTACTTCAACCAGATTTATACCGTCAGATATCGTCCTTTGAGACGATACTGACGGTTGAAGTCTGTGGGCTTATTTCTTCTTGGTCAGCACATAGTGCTTGGCCATTGCGCCTTCTGGTTCTGTGCCGAGAGAATCGGTCATGATGAGGCTCTGGGCATCCTTTACCTTGTAGTATGACTTCTCGCCACTTGAAGGGCGGGTGATTTCTACTACGCCATTAGCCAGCATCTTGAAGATTCCGCTTGCTTCGTCGTGACCATCCTTGCGCTCGATATAGTCGGCTGAGTACTGGTAAGTACTGTCGGCATTGAGTGTGAGCACGGTCTTGATACCTGGGCAATCGGCTGCAGGGAGTGTTCCTTCGTAAGTACCTGCGATAGAATCGAGGACGAAGGCATTGGATTCGAGTGAATCCTTCTCTGTATAGCTGAGACTATCTTGGTCAGCTTCCTGATTGTTGGTCTTCTTGCTATTGCAGGAACCAACTGACAGAGCTGCTATGACAGCTGCTGTCAAAACTAATTTCTTCTTCATAATGAATACCTTTACTGTTCTTACGGCAAATATACGCTTTTTCTTCACTATCTGCAAACTTTTGGCAAAGAATTTATGTAATATTTAACATTCGCCGTTCTATCAGTAAAAGTTGTTAAAGATGTAATGTGGGGCTTAATCGTCGTCCCAAATTTGGTGGAGTCGCAAAATATCGTTAACTTTGCAATCGTAAAGAGAAATCTCGGGAAAGTTATCTTTACAATAATAGATTTTAAACAGTTTATAGAAGAAACATGAAATATATTATCTTTGACTTTGACGGTACGATCGGAGATTCTCAAAGTCTGATCGTCAAGACATTGCAGGACACGATGAGGGCCAGGCATCTCGAAGTGAAATCGGATGAGGAATGTGCCAAGACTATCGGTTTACGACTGGATGAGGCTTTCGTCTCGCTCTTTGATATGAGTGATGAGGAAGGGATGGAGTGTGCTGCTACTTATCGCGAGATATTCCTGGAAAACAAGCAAACGATGATCGTAAAGCCGTTTCCTCATGTGATAGAAACGCTCAGGGAGTTGCATCATCGCGGATTTGTATTGGGAATGGCAAGCAGCAGAAACCATTGCTCGCTGGATGGATATGTGAAACAGATGCAGTTGGAGGATATTTTCTCCTCTATAGTGGCGGGCGATGATGTGGAGCATGTGAAGCCTGCTCCCGATATGGTTTTCAAGGCACAGGGAGAGATGAGAGGAATGAAAAATCCTGTAACTTCGCCTGATGACGTGAAGGATATGCTTGAAGAAACTTTAGTGGTTGGTGATATGAATTTCGATGTGGATATGGCGCATCATGCCGGTTGCAGGGCCTGTGCCGTAACTTATGGAAACGGAACCCGTGAACAGCTTGCCGCTGCAGAATGGATTATTGATGATTTCGCCGAACTTCAGGAAATCCTAAAAGGATAAATGTTTCTGAAAACATAAAATGCTCAAGGAGTAAAAAGATAAAATCAAGAAGTAAAAGAATAAAACAGGAAATGAATGAAAGATTATTTTATTGCTTGTAGAATAAAAAAGCAGGTGAAATAATCTTTTATTCATTTTTTTATTGTACCTTTGCACTCGCAATTGGTTCGCTGCCACTTCCTGCCGCCGCAGGCATGGTTTGTGCGTAGTGATTAAAAGGGAATCGGGTGAGAAGCCCGGACAGTCCCGCTGCTGTAAGCGTCTTATTGCGGCAAGCACCATGGTCACTGACATTTTTTCGGGAAGACCGCTTGCCATGAGTTTGAGGATGCAAGTCAGAAGACCTGCCGTTGCCATCGGAAACGATATGATTAAAGGTTGTCTTTAGGGTAAGAGATTCCGATGATTCTATCCAACCCCGTGGGATGGGTTCGTGATGGAGACATACTATTTATTTACTTATTATATTAAGGTATAAGGAGATTAAATGAGAATAATGAAATTACTGCTATGCGTCGTGGGATGCATGGTAGCAAGTGGTGTACTATATGCGCAGAAGCAGCATGTAGGTAGTTTGGATAGTATTCATACTATTAAGGAAGTTGTTGTAGTGGGTAATAATACTCCGAGTGTGATTCCGGCACAGGTGATGACAGGTGATGAACTGCAGCGGCTCAACTCGATGAGTGTGGCCGATGCCCTGCGTTTCTTCTCGGGTGTGCAACTCAAGGATTATGGTGGTGTGGGTGGTATCAAGACCATCAACATCCGTTCTATGGGTACCAATCATGTGGGCGTGTTCTATGATGGTATAGAACTCTCCAATGCACAAAATGGACAGGTGGATTTGGGAATGTATTCACTCGATAATATGCAGACAATCTCGCTTTATAATGGACAGAAAAGCCAGATATTTCAAGCTGCCAAGGAATTTGCTTCGGCAGGTTCGGTGTATCTGCAGACTCGTGTTCCAGAATTTGAAGAAGGTAAGGCTTATCATCTGAAAGCGAAATTCAAGACTGGTTCTTTCGATCTGGTGAATCCATCGCTGCTTGTCGAACTGAATCTCTCTGATAGGGTGAAAGTTTCCTTCAATGGCGAATGGCTCAGCAGCAGTGGTAAGTATAAGTTCCGTTACCGTAGAAAGGCAGTAAAAACCGATGAAATCATGTATGATACAACGGCTGTAAGAGAGAATGGTGATATTCGTGCCACCCGACTGGAGGGAGCCTTATTTGGTGACGTTAAGGGAGGTGACTGGATGCTGAAAGCATATAATTATACCTCAGAACGTGGTGTGCCAGGGGCTATCGTTAATAATGTATGGCGGCGAGGCGAGCGTATCAGCGACAATAATTCTTTCATACAAGGTTATATTCATAAGCGCTTTTCTCCCCATTACCAAACGAAGTTAATGGCGAAATACTTTTACTTTCTCACCAAGTATGTCAACAAGGATACCACGGTAATGCTGATAGATAATGTGTATCGCCAGAAGGAGTTCTATCTGTCCACTCTGCATCAGTATGATCTTTGCTCTTGGTGGAAGGTGTCAGGTGCTTATGATTTCCAGTGGAACAACATGGATGCTGATATGTATGGATTTGTGCATCCTACTCGCTGGAATCATATCGTGTCTTTAGCCACAGCAATAGCCTGGGGTGGATTCAAGATGCAGGGGAGTGTGGTTTATAATTATGTACATGATGTAACAAGGGATGCAGAGGCACCAGCCGATAAGAATACCTGGTCGCCGGCAGTGTTTCTCTATTATAAGCCGTTCCAAAACATAGGTTTCTCTTTGAGGGCCTTCTATAAGAAGAGTTTCCGGATGCCAACCTTCAACGACCTCTATTATGCAGAGATGGGCAACTCTAAACTTAACCCGGAATATACCACCCAGTATGATGTGGGATTTGCATATTTCAGTCCTCGTATGAAGGGAATATTGTATGAGTGGGCTGTGCAGGTGGATGGGTATCGTAATTTTGTGAGTGATAAGATTGTGGCTTATCCTAAGGGAGCACAGTTCCGTTGGACGATGCTCAACCTGGGCAAAGTGCATATCAATGGACTCGATGCCAAGGTAAGTGCAACTCTCCGACCATTGCGCAAACTTTATGTTACTACTCGTCTGCAATATACTTACCAGCAGGCCATTGATGTAACCAATCCTGCCGATACCTATTATCGCGACCAGATACCATATATTCCATGGAACAGTGGTTCGGCTGTGGTACAGATGGATTACGGAACTTGGGGTTTGAACTATAGTTTTATTTATACCGGTGAGAGATATAACCAGCAGGAGAATATCATCTATAATCATACACAGCCATGGTATACTCACGACCTCTCTCTGCAGAAAAGTTTCAATTGGAAGGATTACAAGGCTCGTGTGGCATTAGAGGTGAATAATCTCTTCAGCCAGGACTATGATGTGATACTCAATTATCCGATGCCTAAGCGCAACTATCGCCTTACGTTGACGTTTGAGATGTAATAATGGTGGCACGCATCAAAAAAAATAAAAACATGATGAAAAAGCTATTGCTATATTTACTAATAGGTACATGTTTGGTAAGCTGCCGCGAAGATGAAGTGGTGGTTCCTACTGAGTACGAAATTATCCCCGAGGAGGTGAAGCCGGGACAGAAAATTATCGGCATGTACCTGCTCAACGAGGGCAACATGGGTAGCAACAAGAGTACGCTAGATTATGTTGATTTCTCACAGGGGTATTATGTACGTAATCTCTATGCTGAGCGCAATCCTCATGTTATCAAGGAATTGGGTGATGTGGGCAATGACATTCAGATATATGGTTCCCGAATTTATGCCGTCATCAATTGCTCTAATAAAATAGAGGTGCTGGATGCTCGAACAGCTCATCGCATCGGGCAGGTTAATATCCCAAATGTGCGCTATGTGCGTTTCCACAAGGGGTATGCCTATGCCACTTCTTATGTAGGACCGGTGCAGCTCAATAACCCTGATGCGGTTCAAGGAGCAGTCTATAAGATAGATACGCTTTCGCTGAAGCCCGTGGCTAAATGTACGGTGGGATTCCAGCCCGATGAACTTTGTGTGTTGGGACAGTATATCTATGTGGCAAATTCAGGAGGATATATGGCTCCCAATTATGACAAGACCGTGTCGGTGATAGAAATAGAGGGATTCAAGCAAGTAGAGAAAATTCCAGTGGGTATCAATCTCCATCATATTAAAGCTGATAAGTACGGCAAACTTTGGGTAACTTCCCGGGGAGATTACCAGAACATCCACTCCAATCTCTATGTGTTAGTTAGAAAGAAAGGACGCAACGAGATGGAGGTAACTGATACGCTAAACATACCTTGCAGCAACTTCTGCATCAGTGGCGATTCGCTCTATTATTATGCCACGGAGTGGAACAACTATACACAGAAGAATACCATCACGTATGGTATCGTCAATGTAAAGACCCTGAAGAAAGTGAGCGACTCGTTTATTACCGATGGGTCGGAAAAAGACATTACCATCCCCTATGGTATCAATATCCATCCGGAAACACATGACATCTACGTAACAGATGCCAAAAACTATGTTTCGAGTGGGGTGTTGCACTGCTATAATCGGTATGGAGTGAAAAAGTGGAGTGTGAGGACAGGGGATATTCCTGCCCACATGTGTTTTCTTATAAAATAATGGAAGACGATGAAGATAAGATTATGTGATATATTGATCAGTTTGTTGCTGGGGATGGGATTGTCGAGTTGCCATCAGGACTTGGAAAACGTCTCATCGGGGCTCAATGACTACTATTACATTGAGCGCATGCGTAAACTCCGACTTTCGCCAGCCTATGAGGGCAAGAGCTATCGATGGACGGTGCAGACTTCAGATGGGCGGGATTCCCTGCTTAGTACGGATCGGGATTATGTGTTTCTTGCCGAAAAAGAAGGCACTTACAGGCTTACTTTCTCCCTCGATGATGGGGAGCGTGGATATAAGTATACCTTCCCCGTACAGGTGGTGCATGAGGATACCGAGTATAGTCCCTATACAGCTAGGGTATATGAGTACCGGCCTGCACCAGGGCAGTTTGTCAATACGATGCCTCTTTATGAACAGGGCGATAATGAGGAGGCAATGCGCCAAAAAGCAGAAAATGACCTGACCAACGATGTGATGATTTCGCTGGGATCTTATGGAGGGTATGTAATCTTTGGGTTCGATCATACAGTTGTCAATGTGCCAGGGCAGAAAGACTTCTTTATTAAAGGAAATGCTTTCTATAGTGACATTCCTGCTTATAAGAATATGAAAGGAGGTTCGGCAGAACCAGGCATCGTGATGGTGGCGTTCGACCGCAACTGTAATGGCAAGGCGGATGATGATGAGTGGTACGAGTTGGCTGGCAGTGAATATTACAAGCCGGCAACGCTCAAAAACTATGAGATAACGTATCGCCGTCCGGATGATTTCCATAAACCGGTCCCTGATGTAACGGGGATGCTGACCGATACCTTGTATATCCCTTGGACGGATAATCGTGGTGAAAGTGGCTATGTAGCAAAGAACTCATTCCACACGCAGAGTTATTACCCGGAGTGGATTAAGGCTGATGAGATGAAGTTTGAGGGAACTTTGTTGCCGCAGAATGGTGTGGACGAAAGTCATATAGGAACCTATTATGTACTTTATTCCTATCCGTGGGGATATGTTGATAATCATCCCAATGTGGAACAAAACCTCTGTTCCTTTGATATTTCCTGGGCTGTAGATAAGCAGGGAAATCCTGTGCATCTGCCAGGGGTTGATTTCATCAGGGTCTATACGGGAGTGAGACAGTATTGCGGATGGGTTGGAGAAACTTCCACGGAGGTGGCGAGAGCACAAGACTTGCATGTGGAAGTGAAATCGTCTTTACCTGCTGATCCATTAGGGGAGTAGATGATTGGTGATAAGAGAATAAATAGTTAATTATTATAAGTTTAATTTTAAGGTAATAAGTATGAAGAAGAAACTTTACTTTCTTTTATTGATGCTCTTGTGCACAACGATTGCGTTTGCACAAGTCTGCGTTCAGGGGGTACCTCGCAATTTGCATAAAAATGCCAAGGGTATAACTCGAAGTGTTAATGCAAGCGTGGATTTCGACAAAATCCAATATTGGGTAGGTACAGGTGATAAAAAATCTGCGTTAGTTGTTAAATGGAATGATGGCAAGGATGACAATAAATGTCTTGTATGGGGGTATCGCTGGAATGAAAAGACTACAGGTGCTCAGATGCTATTGGATGTAGCGGCTGCAGATCCTCGTTTCTATTTGCTGGTAAATGGTGGTACACAGTATGGTGTGGCTATTGGCGGTTATGGGTTTGATCTTAATGATAATGGTAACATTTTGTTGGTTAATGGAGATCATACGTTTGAACTTACTGATGGCGTCTATGATTGTGGTAGCTATAGCTTTGATGATTTTACTTCTAATGATAACGAAGACCATTGGCAGTCAGGTTGGTACAATGGTTATTGGAGCTATTGGGTAGCGAGTGCTGACGGCCATGAGTTTACTTATTCGAATGAGGGTGCTTCATCCCGTGAGTTAGCTGACGGAAGTATTGACGGTTGGTCTTTTGTGGCAGATATGTCTAATTGGGGTAGTGCAGATATGTCTGGTGACTTGGAATATGTAACAACTCCTACTAAAAAAGCAGACTATACCAAGGGAACATTTATTGTTAATGAAGACTGGTATGGTCATCAGAACTCTACTATCAACTTCTTGACTAATGATGGTGAGTGGGTTTACCGTGTTGTTCAGAAAGAGAATCCTGGTGTAGAATTGGGATGTACTGCTCAATATGGCCAGATTTATGGCGATAAGTTCTATGTGATGTCAAAGCAGGAAAAAGACCCTGGTGCTTCTGTTGTAGGTGGCCGTGTTAACATTCTTAATGCCCAGACTATGAAAATGGAGAAGCAGATTCAGACCATATCTATTGGTGATAATGGTACAAGCAATGCTGATGGTCGTGCTTTCCTTGGTGTAGATGAGCATAAAGGCTATGTGGGAACAAGCAACGGTATCTTTATTCTCGATCTCGATAAGCAGGAAATTACTGGTAGTATAGAGGGAACCACAAATGGTGGAGGCAGTGCCTATGAACAGCTTTATAGCGGACAGATTGGTAGTATGATTCGTGTTAATGATCGTGTCTTCGCTGTACATCAGAAAAGTGGTCTTCTTGTTATTGACGCCAATACCGACAAGGTTGAGAAGGCTATTGCTTCACCTGAAGGATGGTGTTTTGGTTCTGTAGTTCTTTCTAAAGATGGAAACCTCTGGTTGAGTTTAGCTGACACATCGGGTTCTGGACAGGCTGATAACAGAATAGTAAAGCTTAATCCTAACACTTTGGAGCAGACCATCATTGATTTGCCAGAAGGTATCTATGGACCAGCTAACTCTTGGTATGCTTGGACTCCTGATTGTTTCTGCGCAAGCAATCAGCAGAACGTACTCTACTGGAATGGTGGTAGTAATTCTTGGTTTAGTAACTATACTATCTATAAGTATGACATAGACTCTAATAAGTTCTCTAAGTATCTTGACTATACAGATGCGGCTGATGGCTTCTATATCTACGGTTGCTCATTCCGTGTTGATCCTGTAAGTGACGATGCATATGTTAGTTTATTCAAAGGCTATGGTGATCGTACCTATGTGGTTCGCAAGTATGATGCAGAGGGTAAGCAGCTTGCTGAATATCCAATGATTTCTAACTATTGGTTCCCATCATTACCTGTATTCCCTGACAATGTGGCTCCTGTGATTGCTAATCCTGTAGGAGATTTGACTTTGGCAGCTGATAAGACTGCTACTATTGATCTGAAAAATCTTGCCACTGATGCAGACAACTTTGATGCAGCTATTGTTAAGAGTGTGAAAACTGTCAGCGATGTAGCTGTGTTGGATGCAAAGATGCAGAATGGTTCACTTATCATCACCCCAAAGAAGGAGGGTGAAGCAGCAGTAACTATCAAGGTAAACTCTAATGGTAAGTTAGCTGAAACTACATTCGTAGTAACCGTAACTCCTGCTACTGGTATTAATGGTATTTCTGCAGATGGTACAGTTGAGGTGGCTCGATTCTCTGCTGATGGCAAGCGCATCTCTGCTCCTCAGAAGGGTCTCAACATCATCCGCATGAGCGATG
>OCLF01000037.1_pt1 | contig 42103 bp, 23 predicted proteins | sample 1502881 | NCBI WGS metagenome assembly OCLF01 (sample SAMN03418267, study PRJEB22391) | human gut metagenome | biome: human-gut; feature: organic feature; material: feces | host: Homo sapiens | place: Tanzania | collected 2013-01
GGGGACAATGGGACAATAGTACAGTAACTAAGATGGTTGTTTCAACAGCAATAGAGCATATAGAAGGCAATTATTCATTACGCGAAAAGGTCGACGGAGCTCTTGTGAATGGAATACGCACATGCGTAATCAAGAAAACTTCTGATACCCAAGGCAGCATATTGGTGACAAGTGAATACGATCCTGAGATTATTGATTTTTCTTTTGATGCATATGGCAAAGTGTCTTCAGAACAGTTAGGGTCAGGAGAAATAACCTATAACGAGAAATTGAATAAAACGACGATAACATTTAAACAAGGAAATAGAATATGCGAGTTTATAAAGTAATGCTATTTTTAGCAATGACAGGATTGTTTTTCTCTTGTAAAGACAAAGGTGACACTGTGCCTAAGGAGGAATATGATCAAATATATGAGGAGTATAAAATTCTGCAGGAAACACTTGATGCATCCAAGGATTCTAACCTCAAACAAGCTGCAACAATCAACAAAACCTTAGGCGAATTGGCACAGATTTCAGGCAAAACGCTGACTTTGCGAACTGACATTGAAAAAGGTACTGCCCGTGTCACACAAGCTGATAGAATTAGTGCCAATATTGATGCTATCAAAAGTAGAATAGCTTCTTTGGAAAGTCAGAAAGGTAATAATAGTGCTTTCAGAAAGATTGTTGCAAATTTGAAGACGATAATAAGAGAAAAAGAAGCAGAGATCAATTCATTGAAGGAAATCATTGAAAGCCAGAAGGAGACAATAGAAACACAAACGACAAAAATCGCTGAACAAGGACAGCAAATTGATAGACAGCAAGAACAATTGCAGCAAGCGGTTGTCGCTCAAGCAAGGTTGTTGTATCAAGCTGCATATGAATTTGAACAAATGGCAGATGAAATGCCTGATGTGTCTCGAAAAAAGAATAAAAGAAAAGTAGATAATTGGGCTGTACAAATACTTAACAGCTCACTTCTTTATTATCAGAAATCTCAAGAATATGGCAACGACTGTTCACAGGAAATATCACGAGTGAAACGTCGAATTGCTATGATGAGGTCATTATAATAGGCAATATAAATGTATTAATGTTGTGGGTATTATGCAAAAAAATGATGCTATAAACAAGATATATAATGTAGCCAATCAACGTGCTGCAAGTGATTTGTCACATTCTGAATTTGTGAGAGGAGAGCTTCACGACATTCTCAACTACACTTTTCAGGGAGATAATGTGTCACAATACGAACTTATAGAATTTCAAAGTGGTTTCTATATAGGTGATGTTGTGGACGGTTTGTGGAATGGTAATGGTGCTGTCTACTATGCCAATTCAAATAACCTGTATGTGGGAGAATGGAGAAATGGCAGAAAGCATGGAACAGGTTTCTTTATGATGTCTGAAGGAAAATGTTATTATGGAGATTTTTGTAATAATGATTTCAATGGCGAGGGTACTATCACAGGATGTGATGGCGTAGAATTTTCTGCCATATTCGAGAATGGCGAGATAAGAAAAGTAAGGGCTACAAAAACCGCTTTTACATATGGAAACAAACATTATGATGAAAATGGTGGACTTAAGGAAGAATCGGATGGATGCATGAGGTGGTTGAGTGTAATTCTGTTTGTCGGACTCGGACTTGGTATTTACAGTTACTGCAGTAATTGGACAGAAGAACATGAGCATGCTCATGCCATATATAATGACAATAGCGCTCCTACAACAACATATATATGTAATGCAAAAAGAGGGCTGATTGTTAGAGAATCTAACAGTAAAGCCTCTCAAAAAATTGGCAATATAGCATTCGGCGATGAAGTTGAAGTGTTTGAGATTGTGGAAGATTTTGCAAAAATAAAATTTAATGGCGAAATAGGATTCGTAGCTCAGAAGTATTTGTCTCCTAAGAATGAATAGAAACCTATAAACAACATAAATGTATGAAAACATTCATTCATGATTATTCTATACCGTCGGAGGTTGAGGCTAAGATTAGTGAGGCTTTTTCCAAGTGTCAGGATTCAGATGTTAAACAACTTATAAAGGAGACACAATTACTCCTAAAAAGGTATCTTTCGCAAGACAATATTTTGGAACTCGATGATGTTGAAAAGGGTTTTGTACGCCGGTCTGATGCTGATGATGCTATTGCTTGTGCAAGAGACGCCTATATTGACAAGGCTATTGCGCTGGTAGAGGAGTTAGGCTATACAGCTAGTGTGGAAGATCCTGCCAGATTCTTGGTTGATTCCTATTCGCGTCCTGGATGGTGTGTGGATCTTGTTTTATATCAAGTGCCAACAGCGGAAGACCTTTCTAATATGTGCATGCGTTGTGGTGAGGATAGACCATGCAATAAAAAAAGTATTGAATGTTGGGAAAAATATAAGAATTGGTGGAATTATGACAACTATCATGATTAGGAATTTAACAGCTAACGGTGTGTGAATAAAAATATTTCGTACAGTATTCCCGACATTTCATACTTGGTTGTTTTGTGTCTGATAATTTATAATTCTCAAAACTTCTTAAATCGCTATATTTCGATTGACAATAATGTAATGCGCATAGTTTCAATATGAAGTATTCTCATCTTTGATTCTATACGCATTGCTTTTTTTATTTTTATACTATCTACTATTTCAGCTTATATGTGGCATATCATACTATGTAAGTATTCCTTTTTATAGCTTTTTATCAGCTATTTCCCAATGTCCAGTCTTCTTACTTCCAACATATTTGATAAGATCCATATCGCGCAGAACGTAGAGATCACGTTTTATTGTTATGACACTTGTGTTAAATAACTCAGATAACGTCTTGGCATTTATCGTATCATTTATCGTATCATTTATCGTATCATTTTTTATTGCTTCATAAATTTTACGCTGTCTATCAGTAAGTTTGGTGATATTTACTTGGACATTTATTGTATCATCTTTTGTCGTGGAACTTGGGCGGAACTTGGGCGGTACTTGGGCGGTCAGATTCCTTTTTATCTGTAGTTTCTCAATGCTCTGTCTTATACTTCCAACATGATGAATGAGATTCATGTCACGTAGAACATAGATATCACGTCTTATGGTCTTTTCTGATACACCAAATATTGTGGATAGATTTTGGTTATTTACCTGGACATTTACTTGGTCATTTACTTAGACATTTATCGTGTCATCTTTTGAATCAATCTGTATACTCTTACAATCTGAATTCTTTGCGAGCCTTTATTTCTTCTATTGTTGTCAAAAAATATATTGCAGAAATCATCCGCGATACAGGAAAATTCAGTAACTTTGTCCTCTGTGATTATAGTAATTACTGTTTGTAAGTTTCTGAATTTTAGTATATTGAAGTTGCGGCAGATTTTGCTTATCACTAAATTTATAAGAATTTATAAATCTCGAACTCACGTTATCATTGACAAAATTATGCTCGAACTCGAACTACAACAATATCTCCAATGTGAATATCCACAAGAGAATGCTCGCTGTGAATGGAAAGAATTTAAGAATTTGAAAAACTCGTTCTGTGGGGACGAGAAAGATGATGTCATCTCCTACGTGTCGGCTATTGCCAACATGGAGGGAGGACATCTTGTACTTGGAGTTAAGGATAAGACACTCGAAATTGTCGGTACAGACATTTCAAGACTTACCTTTAATGGTCAGCCTGCAAACACGCAGTCTGCAACCTTCAAGCTCACCGAGCAATGTACTTATCTTTCATCCGAAGGTCTAAGTATTGAGGAATTTATAACGGATGACACGAACAAGCGAGTATGGATAATCCATATCCCCAAGCATCTGCCCCGCCGCCCAGTCCTTGCCCACAAGAAGGCATGGCAACGGATAGAGGATTCTTTAGTGGAATTGACGCAAGAAAGGATGGCTGTTATCCTCGAAGAACCAATCTACTCAGCAAAGGACTGGTCTGCAGAAATCGTACCTGACGCAACTATAGACGATTTGGATGAGGTGGCCATTGCTAAGGCTCGAATGATGTTTAAGAAAGTCCATGGTCGCATACCTGCGGAAGAAGTGAATGCTTGGAATGACCAAACGTTTTTGAGTAAATGCGGATTAACGAGAAACGGTGGCATTACTCGTGCTGCAATCATATTACTGGGTAAATACGAATCGGCTTTCAAACTTCGCCCTGCTATTGTTCAGGTTACTTGGACTCGCCGAGACAAGATTCAGGAAGTGATTGACTACGAACACTTCACTGTTCCGTTTATATTAACGGTAGACGAAATTCTTTCAAAGATAGAGAACCTAACGCTGCGCGAGATGCCTGGTGGAACGCTTTTCCCAGATACAATGAAACAATATGATGACTATACCATTCGTGAGGCTCTTCATAACTGTATAGCCCATCAGGACTACACTCTTCAGCAGCGCATCAATTTCGTGGAGAATCCGGGGCATCTTTATTACTCCAATGCTGGAACGTTCATTCCTGGTACTTTGGAAAATGCTTTGAAGAACGAAGAGCCTCAGACGCATTTTCGCAATGAATGTCTGTGCAGGGCTATGGTTGATTTCAATATGATTGATACCGTAAGCCGTGGTATCAAAAAAATGTTCAATGAGCAATGGCGCAGGCATTTCCCTATGCCAGACTATGAGATAGACCAGATAAAGAAGAAAGTCGTTGTCCGCATTTATGGAAATGAAATTAACAAGCGATACACTGATTTGTTGAAGACAAACGACACTCTTTCTCTATGGGATTGCATCTCGCTTGACGCAGTACAAAAAGGTAGAACAATTCATGAGGATATAGCGCAAGACTTGCTCAAACGTGGACTGATAGAAGGTGAAGCTCCACATTACAGCATTTCTCTTGGCATTGCAAAGAATACTCGCCAACTGCCTTCTTACACAAAAACAAAAGGATTGGATAAGGAGAAATTACGCCAGATGATACTGCAATTCTTACAAAACGCAGGTGATGAAGGTGCCAAGCGAGATAGTATATACGAATATCTGAAGGATGTGCTTCCTGCCAATAAGACGGAAGAACAACAGTTGCGCATGGTGGGCAAATTGCTTGTTGAGATGGATGAAAATAAATTAATAACAACCAAAGGACGAAAGTGGATAATAAGGTCGTAATAAGACCTAATTTGTGTATTACGACCTTTTTACGACCCAGTATTACCCACTTGAGGTTGAAATAAGTCGTAATTATAACCGATATAAACCTGAATCGGTCATATGGAAAAAACTTCATATCAAGGCATGATACGATCGTATCAAGGCACAATACGGTCATATCATGGCATGATACGACTATTTCAAGGCACGCAACATAACTTTATATCACGTTCCTGACATATCAAGAACGCATGAAAAAACTTTGTTTAATGTAGTGTAACGTTCTAATGACCGATTTGGGATAAAGATAAACACATACTTAAGACAAAAATAGTAATACAAAAGCGTTAAACTACAGTACCGCTTCAGTGTTGCATAGCTGGTACTGGAGTTTCATACGGCTGGTACTGGAGTTTCTATTGACTGGTACTGCAGTGTTACTCAATAGGTACTATTATGTCATTAGAATGACTTATCAGCTATAATTATAATAATGAGCATACAAGAATATCCTGTATGCTCATTATCTTTTTACAATAAAAATGCAATCATCATTTCACCATTACCTTTCGTGTGGTTCCATCAGACATTTTCAGAATGTTAATACCCTTCTGTGGAGCAGAGAGTTTGGTGCCGTCGGCAGCGTAGCAAGCCTCTATGGCAACATTATTGTTGTGATTGATGCTACTGATGCCAGTTGTATTACCATTAACTAATGCCTTTCCTGCATTGACAATCTCGTCAGTTTCATTGTCTATGACAATGGCTACAACATAAATCTGCTTGTAGTCGAGAGCTTTTACAAGTTTGTCTTTTGTTGGCATAGTGATGGTGTAATTGCCTTCTGTAATGCCATTCTCAACAAGATCGTCAAATGTCGCTTGGTTTACAAAGTTTTTGTAAGAGCTAGCTATGAGCACATCATTATACACTTGGTCCATTTGTGTGGGCTCGTCTGCAAGAAACATCAAATCCTCCTCGTCAATGTAGTCGTGCATACCTGAATAGCTGTTTGTTTGCTTCCAAGAGGACCCCGTGCCAGTCAGACCATCTGCAACAAGCATGTATGCAACCTCATAATCACCACCAGAAGTTAATGACTCAATAGAGGCCGTTACGTCCACCTCGGTAGAATCGCTATTGTATGTGCCGCTCACACTAACATTTAATAGAGGTAATTGTTTCAGCTCTTCGGCAACAACAATTGGTGCGGAACTGTATGGGTCCATCTCAGTATTGCCACGATTGACGTAACATGAAGGAGCACCATGGAAATTCAAGGTGTAGTCTGCTATGAACATTGGGTCTTTCTGGTTATACTGGTGCAGGGCAATGCCAATGAACTGGTCGCCAAACTGCTCGTGCATTTTATGCATGCCTACATGACCACGTGGACAATATCCACATCCTGTGCCGGTGAACTCTTCGACTACGGCAACTCTCTTGAACTCCTTGGCAATGGTCTTGTTTAGACCATTGGCGATGGTTGAGGTAGCTTGGTTCTTCTCGCCGTTAACTTTAGTGATATTCAATTCTACCGGATATTCGCCTACTTGTGATGCTGCTTCAAAAGGAATAACTACAGAATATGAACCACCAACTCCAAGGTCTCCGTCAAAATCAACATGACGCTCCTCGGTTGTCTTTCCATCTTGAGTTATTGTATAGTCGAAGTCAGTAAGCTTTGTGCCACCATTGGTTACATTGACAGTAACGTCTTTTGTCTTTCCAAGTGCAACGATGAATTGTCCAAAATCGGAAGGAATAAGCGCATTGGTGGCAAAGTTGTCGTTTTCTACTATAAGTTGCACACTAAGCGCACCATATTTCTCGCCGAAATTATACCATCTGTTTTCGCCATTGCCGTCGAAATCGGCGAAAACATAAAGATTGCCCGAAACCTTTGAATACAATCCAAAAGGATTGTTGTCACTTGTCTGCTTGTATGAGAATCCTATGAGTAGATATTTATAGTCGGCGGTAAGCTCAAACTGTTGGTCGTCATCAAACATAATAGTATGCCACTCACCCTTCTTGTCTTCGGGAGTTGTCGCGGCCTGTTCCTTGCATGCTATTTCTTTAAGATATCCATCGTCAGTAAGGTTTGACACAAAGACATCTGAGGCAGAGCAGTTGCCTGCAAGGTTAAAGCGCACTCCCACTACCTTTGAGCCATAATATGGGGCGTAGTCGTCGGGAAAAAGAAGTATGGCTGCTTTGTTGTCGCCTGGCCATCCAGTGGCTCCCATATACTTGTCGCAATCGTCTGTAGCGTAAAGACCAACATAACGCTGGTTGTCCGCTGCCGATGCTTTAGTCTGGCTTCTCTGCATTGCAGAAACTGGCATGTATTTTCTTGTGTGAAGCTCTTTCTTTACATCAAGCTGACTCTTTGGTGCAGTAATGCCAATACTTTGAGCATTTACTGTCAAACTGAATAACATCGCAAAAGCGGAAAGTAAAAATTTATTCATAAAATTAAATTATTAGTTAGTAATGATGGTTTTTTATTTTACAAATGTATGAAATTATTTAGAAAAGAGCAAACAAAAGAGAAAGAAAAGACCAATTTTTGTGCGTTACGTAATAATATACTTGGAAATGCCACGTTTCCTCTATATAAGAGGTTACACGGTTTCTTCGTTTCACCCTCGTTAGTTCTTCGTTCATCCTCCGTAGTGAACTCGATCTGCCTCCGTTAACGAAGCGAAAGCATAACGGAGGATTAACGAAGGAATATCGAATGTTTATCGAAGAGCTAACGAGAACATATCGAAAGGAAATATATGAAAAGTGCCGATAGTGGTGCCAAAAGTGGGAAAAAAAAGGACTTTTGGCACCACTATCGGCACTTTTTGCTGTGTTATTCATCATATTCACAGTATTTTGTTCTACCTTTGCACTATTATCATGCAATACTAAAAAAGTAAGAAACATGCTACAAAATATAATTGGAAGAAAACGGGAAATTAGGTTGATAGAGAGTTGCATAAACTCTAAGAATCCAGAGTTCATAGCTATCTATGGACGTAGACGTATAGGCAAGACATTTCTTGTAAAACAACTCTTGGGGGATAGGTTCAGTTTTTACATGACTGGTGTGTATCAATGCACTAAAACTGAAATGCTCACTTACTTTAGTGAGCAATTGGCTTTGTATTCAGGTAGTAAGCAGGCAAGACCGAAGACATGGTTTGAGGCATTCTCACAGCTGCGCTCTTATCTTGCAACACTTATAGAAGAAAAAGAACAGATTGTAATCTTCATTGATGAATTGCCGTGGTTGGACACTCCTAAGTCGAATTTCATCAGAGCCTTGGATTTGTTCTGGAACGGATGGGCTTCCGACCAACCTAATATTAAATTTATTGTTTGTGGGTCGGCTACTACATGGATGACCAGCAAGCTGTTGGGGGATAAGGGTGGCTTGCATAATAGGGTGACAAGAAAAATATATCTTGCTCCTTTTGATCTTAATGAGACAGAACTGTTTCTACAATCCAAGGGCATAGTGTGGACACGGCATCAAATAGCTGAATGCTATATGATAATGGGCGGTACACCTTTTTATCTAAATATGCTGGACAAGCAATATAGTTTGCCGCAAAACATCGATATGCTTTTCTTTGCAGAGGGGGCAGAATTGTCGAATGAGTATGAGTTTCTGTTTCGTTCTCTCTTTAAAGACTCTGTTCTGTATCGCAGAATCGTAGAATTGTTGGCAAAGAAAAAGATAGGAATGACTCGCGAGGATATCATGAAGTCTTTACGCCTGACTTCTGGTGGAAAACTTACAGAAGTTTTCAACGACCTTATCAGTTGTGACTTTATACGAAAATATAACGCTTTTGGCAACAAGACGAACGGGGCAATGTATCAGTTGACTGATTTGTACACATTGTTTTATCTGCATTATCTAAAAGGTAAGGAGGAGTCGGATGAGCACTTGTGGAGCAACATGATTGACTCACCTTCACATCGGGCTTGGAGCGGATATGCTTTTGAACAGTTGTGTCTGCACCATATATCACAAATAAAAAGAAAGTTGGGCATCAATGGGGTTCAGACTAATGTGTATTCATGGATGCAGAAAGCTAACAAGGAAAATGGTGTTGAAGGGGCACAAATAGATTTGGTGCTTGACCGTAGAGACCAGATAATAAATCTGTGTGAGATGAAATATTCGCTCAACTCTTACGACATAACTCCTGCATATCTACAGAAACTAATAGATAGAAGGGAGACTTTCCGTCGAGCAACAGCTACAAAGAAAGCTTTGCATCTGACTTTTGTGACGGCAGCAGGGCTAAAGAAAAATGCGCAAGAGGGAATGATTCAAAGTGAAGTGGCGCTGGATGACTTGTTTGTGGAGAAGGAATAGAAAGAAAAAAGGGTGTAGCAAAAGGGTTGTTGTGTGATAACGCCCTTTTGCCACACCTTTATTGTTTTAGAAGTGTGAAGACAGATGGATTAAAGCAGTTCGTCGAACTTAGCCTTGAGGTCGCCCTCGGTGATGGCACCTACGTGCTTGCCTACGAGTTCGCCACCCTTGAAGAAGAGGATTGTAGGGATGTTGCGTACGCGATATTCGGCAGCAACGTCGTCGTTCTCCTCTACGTCGCACTTGCCTACAACGATCTTGCCATCGTACTCCTCGGCGAGCTTAGACACGATAGGAGCAATCATGCGGCAAGGACCGCACCATGTAGCCCAAAGGTCAACTACCAATGGCAATGAACCATTCTTGTACTCCTCAATGTTCTCAGTTGTGATTTTTACTTCCATTTTTCTTGATTTTTTATTGGGTTTGTTAATGAATAATTAATATCAAAGTTTGTGCCAAAATATATGGCAGTCATCAGTTGATGGCATAGCGCACGCTGTTCTCTTCGCCAGCCATAGCGTTCATCTCGTCGAGGAAGCTGAGCAGCTTCTTGTTCACGTCAACTGCCACGTTGCGGCTGAACATCTCTATATTAGTGTTATGCTCGGTGTCGTGGATATTGAAGTAGAGAGGCACGTGACCCTGGCAACTGCGAAGCATTGTCTCGAGGTCGGTCATGGCTGCTTCCTTGAACATGGTGGAGTCGATGTAGATGGTGAACTTGTCTATCGACTTGTCCTTGACATCGGTGAGGAACTCTATCTTCTTTATCACCAGGTCGTAGGCATCGGGATTGTTGCGGAATCGCTGCTGACAGCGGGCCGTGATGTAGACGGGATATTCCTCCTGAAGCATGCTTTGCCATTTTGTCCACTCCTCGCCGAAGAGAGCAAGCTCGCCAGAACCGTCGAAGTCCTCTATTGTCACTATGCCGAAAGGTTTGTTGGTCTTGGTGAAGCGTGCCGATACAGCCGTGACGATGCCACCGAAGGATATTTCCTCGAACTTTGCCAATTCCTTCTTGTCCATCTCCCTGCCCACTTGCGAGCACTTAAGGTTGCACATGTGGTTGAGCACCACAGCATAGTCGTCGAGAGGATGAGCCGAGAGATAGATGCCTACAAGGTCGCGCTCTTTCTTCAGCAATTCCATTGTGCTCCACGGTTCTGTCTCGGGAACGGGTGGGGTAGTTATCTCTACTCCTCCCATATCGCCGAACAAGGAGTTCTGCATTGACGACTGCTCAGTCTGGTAGACCTGGCCATAGCGAAGGAGAGTCTCGATGAAGGTATCGCCTTTGGCATTTGTGCCGAAGTACTGTTCGCGTTTGATGCCAAACGAGTCGAAGCCTCCGCTCAGAGCCAACGACTCGAAAGCCTTGCGGTTGACGGCAGAGAGGTTGACACGTTGCACGAAGTCGAAGATGTCCTTATAGGGTCCGTTCTTCTCGCGTTCGTCAATGATGTTGATGGCAGCCGCGTCGCCCATACCCTTGATGGCAGACAGACCGAAACGCACCTCACCCTTCTTGTTGGCAGAGAATTTGCGCTGACTCTCGTTTACATCTGGACCCAAGCAGGGAATTCCCATGTTCTGGCATTCAGACATAAGCTTGGTTATCTTGCCTATATCGTTGATGCATCGGCTCATGTTACCCGCCATGAACTCGGCAGGGTAGTGGGCCTTGAGATAGGCTGTCTGATAGGCCACCCATGAGTAGCATGTGGCGTGAGACTTGTTGAAGGCGTAGGAGGCGAACTTCTCCCAGTCGGCCCATATCTTCTCAAGCACCTTGGGGTCGTGGCCGTTCTTCTTGCCACCCTCGATAAACTTAGGCTTCATGGCATCGACAATGGCCTTCTTCTTCTTACCCATAGCCTTACGCAAGGCATCTGACTCGCCACGGGTGAAATTGGCAAGCTGTCGGGAGAGAAGCATCACCTGCTCCTGGTAGACGGTAATGCCGTAGGTGTCCTTAAGGTACTTCTCCATGCAGGGAATGTCGTACTTAATCTCCTCCTTGCCGTTCTTACGGGCGATGAACGAGGGAATGTAGTCCATAGGTCCAGGACGATAGAGGGCATTCATGGCGATGAGGTCCTCGAAGACGGTGGGGCGTAGCTCGCGCAGATACTTCTGCATGCCAGCCGACTCAAACTGGAAGGTGCCGATGGTGCGGCCCTCCTGATAGAGTTTGTATGTAAGCTCGTCGTCGATAGGTATGGTGTCGAGGTCGATGATGATGCCTTTGGTAAGGCGTATGTTCTCCACCGTCTCCTTCATAATCGAGAGGGTGGAGAGTCCAAGGAAGTCCATCTTGATTAGGCCCGTCTCCTCGATGACGTGTCCGTCATATTGTGTGGCAAGAAGCTTATGACCGGGGTCGCTTTTGTCCTCGGCTGTAGACACAGGCACCCAGTCGGAGATGGCGTCGCGACAGATGATAGTGCCGCAAGCATGAATGCCGGTGCCACGCACTGTGCCTTCGAGCATCTTGGCGTATTTTATGGTGTTGGCAAGCAGAGGGTTGGCACTTGCCTCAGCGTCGCGAAGCTCGGGCACGCACTTGATGGCGTTGGGCAGGTTCATCTTTAGTCCGTCGGGCAGCTTGTCGGGTATGGCTTTGCACAGGCGATTGGACACATCAAGCGGCAGCTTCTCCACACGAGCCACGTCCTTAATGGAGTTCTTGGTGGCCATAGTGCCGTAGGTGATGATGTGAGCCACCTTGTCGTGGCCGTATTTATCCTCCACCCATTCCAACACCTTGCCGCGTCCGTCGTCGTCGAAGTCGGTATCGATATCAGGAAGAGAAATACGGTCGGGGTTGAGGAAACGTTCGAACAGCAAGTCGTACTTGATAGGGTCGATTTTGGTGATGCCAAGACAATAGGCCACCACCGAGCCTGCAGCAGAGCCACGACCCGGACCCACCATGACGCCAAGTTCCTTGCGGGCAGAGTTGATAAAGTCTTGCACGATGAGGAAGTAGCCAGGGAAACCCATGGTCTTCATAATGTGAAGCTCGAACTTAACGCGCTCGTGCACCTCCTCAGACAGTGGGTCGCCATAGAGTTCCTTGGCTCCGTCGTAGGCAAGCTTGGCAAGATAGTCGGCCTCAAACTTGATGCGGTAGAGTTTGTCGATGCCTCCAAGTTTCTTGATTTTATTCTCTGCCTCCTCGTGCGACATAATCTCGTTGCCGTTCTCGTCGGTAGTGAACTCGCGGAAGAGTTCTTCGGGAGATATGCGTTTGCGGGTGTCCTCCTCGGTGCCGAACTCTGCCGGGATGGGGAAGAAAGGCATGATAGGCGAATGGTCGATGGAATAGAACTCCACCTTATTTAATATCTCAAGGGTGTTGCTGAGAGCCTCGGGCACGTCGGAGAAGATGTCGTTCATCTCCTCGCGGGTCTTAAACCACTCCTGCTTGGAGTAGAGCATACGGTTGGGGTCGTCGAGGTCCTTGCCAGTGGCAAGACAGAGCAGATGGTCGTGGGCTTCGGCATTGTCCTGGTCGACAAAGTGGCAGTCGTTGGTGCATACAAGCTTCACTCCATATTCCTTGGCAAGCTTGATAAGCTCCTTGTTGGCACGCTGCTGCAGGGGGAAAGTCTCGCGGTTGGCACGCTGGCGAGGGTCTTTCACCTCGTGGCGTTGAAGCTCCAGATAGTAGTCGTCGCCAAACACACGCTTGTACCACTCCAATGCCTCGCGCGCTCCCTCGATGTTGCCCTTGAGGATCTTGGCAGGCACCTCGCCTGCGATACATGCCGAGCATACAATAAGGTCCTCGTGATATTTCTCAAGGTCCTCGCGGTCGGTACGTGGTCGCATGTAGTAGCCGTCAACCCAGGCGCGGGAAACGAGCTTGATGAGATTCTTGTAGCCGTTGTAGTTCTTCGCAAGCACAATGAGGTGGTAGCCGCCCATGTCGCCTTTCTCCTTAACGCGGTCGCACTTGCGGCGGTGGGCAACATACATCTCGCAGCCGAAGATGGGCTTGAAGGGTTCCTTGCCCTCAGCCTTCAGCTTTCCGTTGATTTTGTTGCAGTAGTTGTACAGCTCCTTCACACCGAACATGTTGCCGTGGTCGGTGATGGCCATTCCCTTCATGCCGTTGGCTACAGCCTTGTCGACAATCTTCTGCACGGGCGACTGTCCGTCGAGGATGGAATAATATGTATGTACGTGTAGATGTATGAAATCTTCCATTGATGCGAAAAACTGGTTTTTTGGTTTTGAACTACAAAGATACAGAAAGTTATTGAAATACATTGCAATTTATAAACTGCTAACTATAATATTGTGCTAAGCAGTGAAGAAACATTAAAAAATTTGTCATTTCCGTAAAAAACCGTTACCTTTGCACAGATTAACTGTGTCCGCGCAATACTGTTTGTAAGCACTCTTTTGTTTGGACACGCTAACAAGCGATATTAAACAACAAACCATTACGGCCTAACCCCACTAAATCGACAATGATTAAGAGAATTAAAAAACTAAAGAAGATACGTCTGCATCGTGAAGGAACCGACACTCTTGTGTATGGCTTCATTGCCATTGCTGCCATAGCATTGCTGCTGTGGAGATTCTGCGACAACAAGGCTCCTTTCTGGTGCTTCACCGGCGTATTTGGTATTGTGTACTGTATTGTAATCAACTTTTTCCGTTGCCCAATACGCTATTTTCCACAGGAAGACACCGAGAAGATTGTGGTGGCTCCAGCCGATGGAAGGGTAGTGGTAATCGAGGAAGTTGACGAGGACACCTATTTCCATGAGCGCCGCATCATGGTGAGCATATTCATGAGTCTCTTCAATGTTCATGCCAACTGGTTCCCCGTGGACGGCAAGGTGAAGCTTGTGGCTCATCACAATGGCAACTTCCACAAGGCATGGCTGCCTAAGGCAAGCGAGGAGAACGAGCACGCCGACGTGATTATCACCACACCTGAGGGCACCGACATCCTCTGCCGACAGATAGCAGGTGCTGTGGCACGACGCATCGTCACCTATGCCAAGGAGGGCGAGGAATGCTACATCGACGAGCATCTTGGATTTATCAAGTTCGGATCGCGTGTAGACGTGTATCTGCCTCTTGGAACAGAGATTTGCGTGAAGATGGGTCAGGCGACAACAGGCGACCAGACCGTTATCGCAAAACTTAAGTAACGGGCAGGAGCATGAAGCATGGAAATGTTTTTTTTGACGAATTTCTTAATTTAATTGCTAATTGAGAACCGAGAATTGAGAATTATGATTACCTTTGTATAGGATACTTGGGTTGTCCGTACAAATACTGCCGCCATAGGCGAAATCATAAATCTCTATTCGCGGTTCTTTTTTTATACATAAACCAAGCGACGGGCGTGGATAGAAATATATACGCATGTCGCAAAACCGTAAAAAACAGAAAACTATGTCAAACGTAATCACTCGTAGCATACCCAACACCCTGACCTGCGGCAACCTCATCTCGGGATGTATTGCCACAATGTTCGCATTCTGTGCCGATGCAAAGATGGCTCTTTTGTGGATTATCATAGGTGCCGCATTCGACTTCTTCGATGGAATGAGTGCGCGAATATTAGGCGTCAGTTCGCCGATAGGCAAGGAGCTCGACTCGCTTGCCGACGATGTGACGTTTGGTGTTGCGCCTGCAACGATTGTGTTCTCGCAGTTGTCGGTGATGGAATATCCCTCGGTGCTTGCGCCCGTGGCCGACTATGTGCCATTCTTTGCTTTCGTGATGGCAGCCTTCTCGGCTTTGCGCCTTGCCAAGTTCAATCTCGACACGCGCCAGACAACATCGTTCATCGGACTGCCTACTCCTGCCAACGCTCTGTTCTGGGGTTCGCTGCTTGTGTCGCAGAGCAACTTCATGGAGTCGTCGCCTTTGATGGTGTTTGCCATATTGGCTATGGTGTGCGTAAGCTCATGGCTTATGGTGTCGGAGATACCGATGTTTGCGCTTAAGTTCAAACAGTGGGGATGGAAGGGCAACGAGTTGCGCTATTCGTTCATTGTGTTCTCGGTGGCCATGATGGTGTGGCTTGGATTGCTCGAAAGCTTTTGGGTGATTATAGCTTGCTATTTCATCATCTCCGTATTCGACGATTTGATGCTCAAGAGCAAAAAGAAATAATTGTGGCATGGTGTTTGTCATATACACATAGCTAACAATTATATTCACTAATTAGAAAACTCAAAGCAAAAGTGTTATGGCTATATTCGGACTTTTCCTGAAATCAATATTCCTTGTCGCCATCATGGTGGCAGTGTTTATCGTAGGTGTTGTCATCTATCTCTATCTGCGTGTCAGACGAGTGGCACGCACATTCACTTCGGCAAGGCAGGGGGCATCTTCAAGGCGTTCGTCAGCCTCTTCTGCTTCGTCAAGTGGCAGTGGCTCGTATTCTTCGCAACAGAACACTAAAGACAGTGGCTCGTTCGTAAACGAGGAACTTTACGACCAGCGTACAGACAGCGAGATAAACAGAAAGATATTCTCAAAGGACGAGGGAGAATATGTGGAATTTGAGGAAGTGAAGTAAATCTCAGTAGAATCAGATTTTATTAGGATAAAGAAAAACAATTAAGGCGTACAACCAAAATCTTAGGGTTTGGGTTGTACGCCTTATTTTTATGTCTGATTATTCAGCTCCAGGAGTGAATCTCAATGTCACTACATGCTCGCCAGTAGGAGTCATGTACTGTGGTAGACAAGAGTCGCCACCGCATGAGCGGTTGCCGATGCCACGCTGCCAGAAGTCGAAGTGAGCGAACACCTGGTCGCGCTTTGTGAGGTCGTAAGGATGCTTGCCGCCATAGAACACGTCGTAGTTGAACTGGCTGTCGTCGATGTGAGAGAGCGAGAAAGCCATCTGACCCTGAGCAGCAACATGAAGCTTCAAGCCATTGCCCGAGAGAGTGAGGTCGCGCAATCCCTGACGGTCGCCCTGAGTCTGTGGAGCACTCTGCTCCTCAAACATTCCACTTACAGTAGTGGTGTAGCGTCCGAGCAATGAGCCACGCTGACGGTCTAGATAGTTAGACCAAGGACCCTTGGCATAGTATTCCACCTGCTCCAAGCCAGGAACAAACTGCATAGAGATGCCAATGCGGCGTGTCTCAGCATTAGAGTTGTTGAAAGCTACGCGCATGTCGACAGTACCGTTAGGATAGATGGTGTAGACGATGTTGTGGGTGTCCTTGCCGTTAGAGACAGAAGTCTCCACCTCAACATTCTTGCCCACCTTGTGAGGAGCCTTGACAAGAAGCTTCTTGCCAGTGAGCGCACCTTCCTCCTTGTTGTCGTTCTCAGCCACACCACCAGTAGCACCAAGCGAGATGTTGTCGTTGGCTATACGGCGGAAACCATTGAAGTCGGGACCTGACTCAGGCATTACAATCTGCTTGCCGTCGTACTGCCATTCTGCTATAGAGCCGTCGGCTGCAAACGAGATGCAGAAGTTTTTGCCATTGACAGTGTTGTTCTTAACCTTGAGAGAACCCTTGGCTGTGATAGCAGGCAGAGCCACGTGAGGCTGCTGGATGAATGTAGGGTCGGACACTGGCAGGCAGCTTGCCTGCTTGTCGGCATCAAGACGGAACTGCTGCTCCACGAGAGCATAGCCGCGCTTTGCCCAAACAGCATCGTTCTTGGTGTGAAGACCGAGAGTGATGATGTATTCCTTGCCCTCCTCAGGCTGTGTTGTGTAAGGAATGTCCATGAAGCATGACTTGCCAGGCTCGCATGAAGGAATCACACATTCGCCGCGCTCAACCTCGCGTCCGTCGGCGAGAACAGTGTATGTGAGATAACCAAGGTCGGCGAGATTGGTGAAGCGATACTTGTTGCGCAATGTCAGGCGGTGGTCCTTAAGAGCCACGAAGTCGATGTTGCGGTAAACATATTTCACCTCAGTGAGTTTAGCAGTCCACTCGCGTCCCGGAGTGATGATACCGTTGCTCATGAAGTCGCCCTGGAAACCACGGTAGCCATTGTTCATCTTGGTGTAGTCGTAGCCAGAAGTGTAGTAGTGCAAGCCAGTTTTCTCGTCGATAAGCGGCTGTCCTGCCTTGATGCGGCGTGTGTCGTAGATGCCCTGGTCAACCCAGTCCCAGATGCAGCCGCCAGTGATACCGTTGCTGCCCTCGATGATGTCCCAGTATTCCTGGAGGTTGCCTACAGCCTGACCCATTGCGTGAGCATACTCACAGATGAAGTAAGGCTTGCCATTGAGTCCGTCGCGGTGCTTAAGCACGCTCTCGATCTTAGGATACATGTCTGATCCGAAGTCTGAATAGTTCTTGCCGTGGCTTGCGCCTTCGTAGTGAACGAATGCGTCGCGTCCGGGCAGAAGTCGCTTAACCTCGTCGTAGGTAGCCTGGAAGTTCTGTCCGCCACCCGACTCATTGCCGAGCGACCAGAATACAATGCTTGGATGGTTGCGGTCGCGCAATACCATGCGGGCTGTACGGTCGACGTAGGCATCCTTCCATGACGGTTTGTCGCTGATAGACTGGTTGCCGTGGCACTCCACGTCGGCCTCGTCCATACAGTACAAACCATAGAAGTCGAACATGGCATACATCTTCGGGTCGCGTGGATAGTGGCTTGTACGCACTGTGTTGACATTGGCCTGCTTCATAAGTTCCACATCGCGCAACATTGTAGGCACGTCGATAGCGTGGCCAAGGAGCGGATGGATGTCTTGGGTGTTTACACCCTTGAAGTATTCGCGCTCGCCATTGATGTAGATAAGGTTGCCACGCTGCTCAACAGAACGGAAGCCGTAGCGTGTGGAGAACACCATCTCCTCGTTGCCGTCGTTCATCTGGCGCACAACAACTGTATAGAGATTAGGATGCTCAGCCGACCAAGGCTTCAAGCCAGAGAGGCCTTCCATTGAGAGGTTCACCTTCTTTTCTGCTTCGTTGGCAGCAAGAGCCACCTGAGTCTTCTGCAAAGCCACACGGTTGCCATTGGGGTCGAGCAGTTCCACCTCAATCATCTTAGCTGTCTTCTGCTTCAAGGCATTGTCGATGGTGAGTTCCACGTTCATCGAGCCTGATGTGTAGCCAGGGTTGAGCTTGGATGTGATGTAGTGGTCGCTTACGTAAGCCTGCGGAGTAGACACGAGATAAACATCGCGGTGGATACCTGCGAGGTGCCACATGTCCTGGCCCTCAAGGTAAGAACCATCCGACCAACGGTATACACGTACCGACACATTGTTCTCGCCACGGCGTACAAGTGATGTCACATCAAACTCAGCATCGGTGTTGGCACCCTGAGAGTAGCCCACATACTTGCCGTTAACCCATACGACGATAGCGCTGCAAGCACCGTTGAAATGCAGCAACACGCGACGGTTGCTGTCCCATCCTTCTGGCAGAGAGAAGGTGCGGCGGTAAGAGCCAACGGGGTTCTTGTCGAAGTTGTCGTCGAAGGCGGTGATGTACGGAGGGTTGCTCTTGAAAGGATAGCCCACATTATTATATACAGGCACATCGTATCCTGCCATCTCCCAGTTGAGAGGCACGCGGATGTTGTCCCAAGACGAAACGTCGGCCTTGTCGCCATAGAAGTCGGCCTCGTCGGGTATTCCGTCGTGTTTGTCGGGAGAATAACGGAACTTCCACTCACCGTTTAGCGACATGTAGTCGGCATGTTTCGGTGTAATCCATCCATGGAAGAAGGTCTCGTCCTTCATCATGAGCTTTGATGAAGAATAGGGGATGAATGTGGCGCGAGCCGGCAGCTTGCGGTCCTCAAACTTAGTTTCATCCTCCACCCATGCTTCCGAGAAGCCGGGTTGAGCCATAACGGCTGTCTTGACGACTGTCTTCTTCACCTTAGCTTTAGGCGAAGCCGTTGCCGTTACGCTCACAAGGAGTCCGGCTGCAGCCGCGGCTCCAAGAATTAAGTTTCTTTTCATGTGAACTTAGGTTTTTTGATTGTTTTATAATGTTATGATTGTTGATAATTTTGCGTGTACTGTTGATAACTTTTCTTTATGCTGTTGATGACTCTGCATTTTGTAGACCGAGCGTCATGATTTTCTCGAATAGTCGGTAGGGGTAAGTCCATATACCTTCTGGAAACACTTCGAGAAATAGCTTGAGTTGGAGAATCCCACCATGTACATCACTTCCGACACAGAGAAACGTCCCTCCTTAAGCAGCATGGCTGCTCGCTGCATACGTATGTGGCGCATAAACTCCACGGGAGTCTTGCCAGTCATTTGCTTCACCTTGCGATAGAGCAGTTTGGAGCCGAGACCGAGGGTTTCCTGCAATCGTGTGACGTTGAAGTCGGAGTCGGCTATGTGTGCCTCCACCGTGTCGGTTATCTTTGCTAACAGTCGTGCGTCGGCATCGGCGTTGACATTAATGCTGGTGTTGCCACTTGCATTGCTGGCTTGTATAGCAGTAGTATGAGAGTCCTCGTTGTGGAGCTTGTCGTGCATTGCTGGCTTTATTATTCCTGCGTTCTGCATCAGTTGCAAGCTGATAGATATTCTCACGAATCCTTCCATATTCTCAACTTTCGCATTGGCATCGTGCATTTGGGCAAGTTCGTGAAGTGTTGCGAGAGTGTTTACACCCACCGAAGGCTGTCCGTTGTATTTGGCTACAGAGTAGTAGCGGTTGAACACGAACGCAAGGTCCTCGTCGGGAATGCTCATGCCTGGAATGTCGATAGCTACAACAGCCTTGCTGTCGTTGGTCTCCACGTTGACGGTTACTGTGTCATTGCCGCTTTTTTGTTCTGTGGCAAAATCGATAAGTTCAGCCAGCACGGGTTGCATACGCACAATGTCGATATTCACGTAAGCCGATGGCGAGTTGGTGCGGAAGTCTATGTCCGATTTCTTTGCAAGTCGTGAGCGTGCGTCGTCTACAGTTCGACGGCAGAAGTCAACGATGTCGACAGTCGATTTGCGCAGTTTCTCGCCATCTTCCTTTCCCTTCTGCATGTCGAGGGCCTTATACACGAGAGTATTGATGTCCACCACATCGCGCCGCATCTGTTCCATGCGTTGGGCGTTGTTGGCATTTTTCTCGTCGTGAAGTAACCCGAGAATGGAACTGAACAATGAGCCAAGCGGCAACTTGAGTTGGCGTGAGAGATTGTCGAAGAAGGCAGAGCGTGCCGACGACTCCTGCATGATGCGCTCCTTGGCCTCGCGTTCCTCTCGCAGACGTCGGCGCATCATTACAAACTTCATAGCCCATAAAGCCAATGCCAAAAGCACAAGCAGATAGACCAATTTAGCCCATATTGACAAATACCACGGCGGGAGTATAACAACGCGATAGGAAAAGATGTTGTCCTTAGTCTCGCCCAAGGCGTTCATCACGCGCACTTCAAGAGTGTATGTGCCCGAAGGCAACGCACTGTAGCTTATCTCCTGGCGTTCGCCGTGCAGATACTGCCATGTGTGGTCGACTCCTTCAAGTCGGTAGGCGTAGACATTGGGTTGGAGTCCTGCCATAGGCAAGTCGGTGAGCATGAAAGTGATGTTGTTCTGTCGATGGGTGAGCGTTATCTCCGAGAGATAAGTGGCTGCTCCCTGCTCTGGCACATAGGGCTTATTGTCTACCAATATACCCGAGAGGAAGATAGGACTGCTGAGTTTGGTGTTGGTGTGTGCTGCCAGTTTGCTTATGGGCACACTTGCCACCGCATCGTTGCCGCCAAATAACACGCATCCCGACACACGGTCGTAGAACACTGCCAAGGGTCGGAATCCGGGCAGGGCAAAGCGTGAGGACACTCCATTTGTGGATATGATGCAGCAGTCTTGCCCAATGATTGCCCATATATCGTCTTCCACCTTGCACAGCATAGCTGTTTCGTTGGTGTTGAATCCGGCAATTGTGAAAGAGCGGTCGTTGTCTTTATTCATGCCGAAACATTTTATCTCACCGTTCATGGCTGCCCACACGTTGCCCTTGTTGTCGGTGCAGATGTCGTTGATGAGTCGGTCTTTGCCTATGACATGTTCCACGTGCATGGTGCGTGAATCGATGCGGTCGAGTCCGCGGTCGTACATTCTTGCCCATATCTTGCCAGAGTTGTCAATAGCGAGTTGCCACACGTGCAAGCCTTGCAGCTCCTTGAGTATATGTCGGTCGGCAACAACAGTGGGTGTTGTGGCGTGGAGTAGTTTCTCCTTGTTTATGACAAACACTCCGCCCATGTAGGAGCAAATCCAGTATCTTCCCATGCCGTCGTCCACAATATCGTAGGCCCAAGCGGTGGAGTAGCGTTGAGTGTGGTCGGTGACGATGATGTTGCGCATCTGTCGTGTCAGCGGATTGTAGATGTTGAGTCCGTGGTCGGTACACACAATCACGTTGCCGTCGCGGTCGGCATACACTCGGCGCACTCTGTTGTGCGACATGTAGTGGTTGGTGGATGTCTGTCGAAACCAAGCAATATTGTCTTTCTCGTCGGGCATGAATCCGTGATGTGCATTGTAGCCAATGAGTCCGTTGGTGCCGCCAAGCCACATCATTCCGTCAGGGCTTCGGTAGATAAGGTGTAGACAGTTGCCTTCGCCAGTCAGTGTTATGTCGCTTAGTGGAGTGTTCGTGAAGAACTTGTGTCGACGTATGGCAGACACGCCTTGGTCGGTACCTGTCCATAGGTTGCCCCAGCGGTCGGTGAACACGGCCCACACAATGTTGTTGGCTATAGAGATAGGCGAGCGTGAGTCGTGCAAGGCATGGGTAGCCTCTTTTTTCACCTTATTATATATATACAGTCCGTTGTCGGTTCCGGCATATATGTTATTGCCGTATAGAGAGAGCGACTTGATGGAGTTGCCCGCAAGTGGCTTGGCAGACTCAAACCGTTGCCAGTCGTAATGGTATAAAGCTCCCTCTGTGCCTATCCATACAGCGTTACCGTCGCTGAGCATGGCGTTGACAAGAGGTTGTTGGCCTTCGCCAATGCGTATGGGGTGTGATTTTCCGTTGTTGAAGAGAGTAAGTCCGGATATAGTGCCCACTAATAATCCATGTTTAGTGGCAAGCAGAGAGTAGATGTTATGCAGCGACGAGCTTTCGGAGCGGGTCTCGCCCGTCTGCATGTTGTGGCTGAACAAACCCTTGGCACCGCCAAACCACAGACGGTCGGCGTATATGGCAACGGCACGAATGTCGCCTCCAACTGTCTTAGGCAGTTGGTTGTAGCATCCCTTGCGTATGTCGTAGACAAGCAGTCCACGCTCGGTAGCCATATAGAGAATGTTGTGGCGCATAAGAATGGAGTGCACACGTGTGTTGACCGCAGCTTTGTCGGCATTGGTGTTGTGCGGAATAGTGCGGTAGCCATCGTATGAATACAGTCCGTTCTCGGTGCCAAACCACAGCATTCCTTGCTCGTCCTGCGCTATGGAGCACACGGATGAGGCTTCGGCAATGCTCACATTGTCGAAGGTTTGGGCTGTCGCCAACGAAGTGGACAGGAGCGTGAGGAGCGTGAGAAGTATTCTTACTGCTATATCTCTCATTCTTATAGTTGTTTGTTTTAGTAATTACTGCGGGGGGGGAGACTATCTGGATTATACAATTGGTGTCTAACACTAATCGACTCATATCCTATTCCATCTTTGAAGAATAATAGTTATACAATAAATCCTTCAATTCTTCCAAACCTTTTTGGGATTTGTCTATCTCAAACATTTTAACAGGTGTACCTGTATAGGGTTAAAAACAGTTGCTTCCATATTATTATTTTTATGTTTTCAGTTTCACGGCGTTAAATTACAAAAAAAAAGTCAGATACGGAAAAACTTAGCCAATAATCTGACTTTTAGAGTTGTAATACTTAAAAAGACCGACTTCCATCACGGAAGCCGGTCTAAAAACCATTTTTGTCTTGATAAACAGTAAAACATTGATGTTGAATCAAGACAAACAAATCTTACGTTTTACGATTTTAAACTACTTACTTGACATCAGTTGGACCTTGTCCTGCTACCTTAGGCCATCCCGGATTCTGGTAAACTACTGATGTATTGAGGTCTGTCTGATCGCCCTCTGCAGTCTGGCGGAATACGCTCTGTGCAATAGGAGACAGATAGTGTGCAGGTGTGAAGTGGTAGCCATCGAACACATCGTTGTTGATCTTAGAGATCTGATATGGACGTATATAGTCGCCACTGATAGCCTTGTCGCTCATGTTGCCCTTACCGCCTTCAACATCTACCTTAACGAGGTTGGTAGTACCGTCGAGCCATGCACCTTCGTACACAGTGCCCCAGTACTTCATACCTTCAATCTGGTAGCCGTCTACCTGGTCGCAAGCACGCCAGCGGATAAGGTCTTCCCAACGCATAGCCTCACCGATGAACTCGTCGCGGCGCTCGCGGCGGATGTTGTAGGTTGTAGCGTCAACAAGCTTTCCGTGTGAGTAAGCACCGAAGTCCCACTTAGCCTCCTCGTTCATGTTGGTGGCAGCGATGGTCTTGTTGTAGTCAGGGTCAACCTTGGCACGTATGCGGAGAGCGCGCCAGTACTTGTCGGCTGTTGCGTCGATAGTGTTGTTCCTCAACCAAGAAGCCTCCATGTAGTTGAGCAGAGCCTCTGTACCACGGAACACGATGCTTCCGCTCTCGCCGTAGTCGTGGTTGAGCTGCTGCTCAACGTCGTAGTTCTTACCCTTCTTCACAGCGTAGCCAGTAACCATACGGGTCTCGTTGTTGCCCATAACAGTCCAAGCGAGGTCTACAGTGTTAACACCGTCGGCTGTGTAGTTCTCAACCGAGCCGTCCATCTTTGTGAAAATCTGGATACGAGAGTCGCGGTTCTGAAGAGTGGCCTTCACACCCTGGTTCTCCCAAGCTGGGTCGTAGCCAGAGCCAGCAGCGTAGATAGGCAAACCGTTGCGCATGAGGAATGAGTTAACCAAACCACGTGTCCAACCTGTGCCACCACCGTTGCGCTGGAGCTGCATCTGGAGGTTGTGGGTTACGTTAGCCTTGGTACGGTCGAAAGCGCGGTACATGATAACCTCGCTATAGCCGCTCATGTCCTTGTCGCAGAACATGGTGTAGTAAGGGTTGAGGCTTGCCAAGTTGGCGTCCTGACCCTCAGCAGCGTCAGTATTCTCCACGAGGTTGTCAACGAGCTTGTCGCCAAGTTCCTTCGACGACTTCATAGCCTCGTCGAGGAAGTGGTTGATAGAAGCGTCGATGTTGAAGCCCTGAATGTCCTCAGCCTTGCCTGGCCATCCTGGACCGCCCGGTACGAAGGCAGTGCCCTTGTGATACTTCTCCCATGTAGCCTCGAAGAGGGCTGCGCGAGAGCGGAGCAACAGAGCTGCATCGCGTGAGATGCGGTTCTTGCCACCAGGAGCCGACTCAGAGAGAAGGCCGAGAGCCTTGTCGAGGTCGTCGAGAATCTGCTGAGCCACCTTGTAGCGTGGCTGACGCTTAGAAGCCTCTACAAGAGTGGCCTTATCGTCGGGAAGTGCATTGAGCACGATTGGGCAGTCGCCGATTGACTGGAGCTTGTCGAGATACATATAGGCACGGAGGAAATAAGCCTCGCCTATATAGTGGCGCACGTTAGCCTCTGCGCCGGTGATGCTCTTAGCCTCGAACTTAGGCAACACCTGGTCGAGGAAGTAGTTCACGTTGCGGATGTTTGAGAAGTCCCAATCACCGCCAGTTGAGCCTACCTTCCAGTTGCCTGGCACCCAACGGCTTGAGTAGCCAGTGGCAGCCTGGTTGTCGGTAGCGTTGTCGTAGGCGAAAGTACCCATACCATAGCTACCCTGGTTGTTGCTGGTAAGTACGCCATACATATTTATTGTGTAAGCAGCGAGATCGGCCTCGGCTGTGAAGAAAGCCGCAGGAGTCACATCGCTCTCAGGCTCTTTGTCGAGGTAGTCGTCGCAACTTGCCAAACCGAGCGATGCTGCCAAAAAGAGCATAGGAATATATTTAAACTTCATAAGTTGTTTCCTTTCTATAATCTATTGTTGATGATTTATTAGAATGTCACACTAAGACCGCATGAGAATGTCTTCGACAACGGATAGGTCTTGCCAATCTCGCCACCGTAGCCAGCTCCTACGAGCTCCGGATCGCCAGCCTCTGTGAAGTTGGTGATGGTGAGGAGGTTCTCGCCTGATACGAAGAAGCGGAGGTTCTCGATGTAAACCTTGCGTGTGAGTTCCTTCGGCAATGTGTAACCGATAGTGAGGTTCTTCAGACGAGCGTAGGCAGCATTCTGCAAATAACGTGTCTGAGTCTGCAGGTTACGACCGCCACTCCAGTCAGCACGTGGGTAGTAAGCGTTCTTGTTGTCCTCACGCCAGTAGTCCTCGTGGAACTTGAAGCCAGTAGCCTGCCACTTACCGCCACCGGTAGCACCCCAGAATACCTGACCGCCTGCTGCGTAGTCGCGCTTGAGTGTGCCCTGGAAGAACACCTTGATATCGAAGCCCTTCCAAGCAGCGTCGAGGTTCAAACCGAAGTTGTAGCGCGGTGTAGAGTTACCGATGATGCGGCGGTCGCCAGGTTTGTTGGCTGTGCCCTCACCACCATTAATCTTGCCGTCGCCGTCGAGGTCCTTGTACATGATGTCACCAGCTGTCCAACCGCTTCCGAGTGCGCTTTGGTCAACCTTAGAGAGGTGCTTGTCCATCTCTTCCTGGCTATTGGCGATACCGATTGTAGTATAGCCCCAGATGTCGCCGAGCTTTGCGCCGTTGTAGTAAGAACCGAGGTTCTTCGACGGGTTAGGATACTTGTCGATAACCACCTGGTTGTCGCTCAATACGAATGAAGCGCCGTAGCTAACCTCACCGATGATGTCGCGCCAGCTAATCTGCAAATCCCATCCCTTAGAAGTCATGTCGAGGTTGTTCACCTTAGGAGCGGCAGCACCGAGGATAACCGGCAACTCAGGAGCAGGACCTACCATGTCGAATGTCTTGCGCTGATAGTAGCCGAACGATCCGGTCAAGCGGTTGTTGAAAGCTCCCCAGTCGACACCTACTTCCCATGTGCGGCTCTTCTCCCATGTGAGAGTAGACGACACGAGTGAAGGCTGTGAGGCCACGTTAGGTCTTGCATTGTTGATGAGCCAGTTGCCACCCTGTGATGAGAATCCGATTGTTGGGTAGAAAGGATACCAGTTGTCGGTGTTCTGGTTGCCGAGCTGACCCCAAGAAGCGCGGAGCTTCAATGTGTTGACATACTTAGCCATTGGCTCCCAGAATTTCTCCTGGGCGATGTTCCAACCTGCTGAGAATGAAGGGAAGAAGTTCCAGCGGTTCTGGCGGAGGAAACGTGACGATCCGTCATAGCGGAGGTTAGCCTCGAAGAGGTAGCGTCCGGCGTAGTCGTAGTTGATACGTCCGAAGAAACCAGCTGTTGTCCATGAGTTGTAAGCACCACCTACGCTTGGCTTGTTGGTTGTAGTGTCGAGTGTAGGCAGACCTGACATGATGCCGTTCTGCTGTGCGGTTATGTCGCGCTTACGGAACCACTCGCTCTGGAAACCGCCCATCACCTTCATGTTGTGGTTGCCGAATGCGCGGCTGTACTCAGCAAAGAGGTTCGGGTTGAAATAGTTCGACTTGAACGAATACTCATATACGCTTGATGTGGCGTTGCTGTCAACAAACGGGTTGTTGTCGCAGTCGTAGCCGTAAGTTGTGAGCCATTCGCGGTGGTTGAACTGTGTAAGGATACGGTAGTTCAACTCAGCGTTGAGGGTCAGGCCCTTAACCGGAGTGGCAACAAACGAGAGCTGCTGCGACAAGCGGTCGGTCTGGTTCTTGGCACGGCCACCATTCTCAAGACGTCCGATGTAAGACTCAGGCAACCAGTTGCCGTTCGGGTCCTGTGTAGGAAGGATAGGCCAATAGCGGCACATGTTGTGGTAGAACACGTCGGTACCGTTGATAAGGTCGTTAGGCGAATCGAAATCGCTACGTGAGAAACGTGTGTTGTAAGTTACGCGCAACCAATCAGCCAACTGTGCAGACACCTTACCAGTGAAAGCATAACGCTGTGTGTTGTCGTCGCCATGACGAAGAAGACCGCCACGGTCGAGGTAGTTGGCAGAGAGATAGTACTGGATGCGGTCGTCGCCACCGTTCATACTAAGAGTGTGCTCCTGCGAGAAGCTGTTGCCAAACTGCTCCTTGAGCCAGTCGGTGTTGCCAATAGGCAGGAGTGGAGTGTTGTCCCAAACCTCCCAACGGTTGTTGACGTTCTTGAACATCTTCTGCATAGTAGGATCGCTCTGAGCCTTCTTTATCTGCTCAAGCTTGTCGTCGGTAAACCAAACACCAGCACCACTATTAACAGAAGCGTCGTTCATATACTTGGCCCATGTGTATGAGTCCATCATCTCCGGCATGTTGAGCGGAGAGTCGAAACGGAACGAGTTGTTGTAATTGATAGAGGTCTTGCCCTTCTTACCGCTCTTGGTAGTGATAAGGATAACACCACCGGCAGCACGCGAACCATAGATAGAAGAAGCCGAAGCGTCCTTCAATACAGAGATATTCTCGATGTCCTGCGGGTTGAGTGCGTTCATGTCACCCTCCATGCCGTCGATGAGCACGAGTGGAGAAACCGAAGAACCGGCACCGATAGTACCAGTACCACGGATGTTGAATGACTTAGAAGAGTTAAGAGTACCACCGCTGCTTGAAGTAGAGAAGTTCATACCAGCAACAGCGCCCTGGAGAGCGTCAACTACAGAGTTAACTGGACGTGAAGAGAGAGTTTTAGAGTCAACGGTAGAAACAGCACCAGTAAGGTTCACCTTCTTCTGTGTACCGAAACCAACGACTACAACCTCATCAAGCATCTTCTTGTCGTCCTCGAGCAAAATGTCGAGAGGAGCACCGTTCCACTTAACAGTCTTAGTGGTGTAGCCGATGTAAGAAATCTGGATTGTAGCACCTTTCTTTACACCAGTGAGTGTAAAGTTACCGTCGAGATCGGTCACTGTGCGCAAGTTTGTTCCTTCAACAACGATCGAAGCACCGATTACGCTTTCACCAGTGGCGTCCTTGACAACGCCTTTGCAAGCTGCCTCGTTCTGCTGTACAGAACTCATGGGTGCAGCGTCGTTTGCGCTGGCAGCGTATGCCATCTGACTACCGCTCATAGGAGCAGCAGCGAGCAATGCCATAACCATTCCAGCGGTCTTGACTTTCTTGTTCATAAGCAATTAAATTTGTTATAATTGATTTTAGTAGAAATTATACTTACTTGTGAAAAGGTTCATACACACATGCGTTGTTACACGCACACACACATTATTATATATATTGTGTGGATGAAGTTGCATGAATGAATGTCCCAATTCGTTGTGGTTTTTATTGGTGTGAGTTATATCAGATTAAGCACTAAAGCTCGTCTGTTTTTTGATTTTTTATATTTGTTTTGGTTTGCGGTTGTAAAATTACTACTTTTTTGTTAACGCTAATTAAGAAAGGTGATAAATATTCAAATTATTTGCATAGTTTAACAATATAGGGTATTTTCTCAGGGATATAACGATAAAAACTTAAGATTATCGTTGTTTAAGGTGTTTTTTATGTTATGTTGTCATGAATGTCATGAAAGTCATGAAAGCCAATTTAGTGGGTATGGCAAGGATGCCATACCCTCCTACTATATGTATAGATAATTAAATATTTAATTATGTTGTAATGGTTCAATATAAATATTATGTATCTTTTCTTCCGAATTTATGGCTTTATCCGTTAAAAATAGACTTGGACACTTACTATAATACTAAGCCGGGAATTAGTCTTCTATTAAGACCCTTTTTGGTCTTAATAGAAGACCAACCCTCAAGAATTATTAAGACCAAGCTCGGTCTTAATAGAAGACCAAAAAAAGGACAAGAAAGGGCATGTTTTTGAGAGTTTTATTTCCGGCTGTCCAGACAGAGATTTTGCATAGGTTGTTATGTGATTGTCTGTAAATGGAGTTTTTAAAGAGATTTTTAAATCAGCAATAGGTTAATGAGCTTCTTTGGCTTTTGAGGCTAACAAAAACTCTCTGCCGAGAGAGTTTTTGTTCTCTGCCGAGGAAACAAATTTTTCCTGCCGAGAGAGTTAGTTTTGGGCTGTCCGGAGAGGTGGTTTGGCAAAACATAAATTCCCCATTTCCCTTTACATTTTCGACAAATCCTTTGTTTATGGGCGACCACGAGGTGTTTTGTCCGTTTTGTTTTGCCATTTGTCCAATATGTGACGCTTGATATTAGTCAGTAAGTGTAATTTTGCAACCGAAAAAAAGACCTAACCGTTTCAAGTCTTCAATTGGAATATAAATAAGAATCAAAAACCATAATTTACCTAAACGTTTTCAAAATGAACCAAACAAAAGGAAACAAAACCGCTGGGCGTTTCTCGCTGCTGCTCGCCGGACTGCTTGCCACGTCAAGCCTCTCGGCACAGGCACAGAACCGCGTGATTAAGGGCAGCGTAGTAGATGCCAATAACCAGGAACCTCTTATGGGAGCCACCATCATGCTCGACGGTGGCAAGACGGGAGCCGTGACCGACATCGACGGCAACTTCTCACTTACAGTTCCTGAAGGAACAAAACAGATTTCTGTAACATATATAGGATATGTGGCAAAGACCGTGCAGCTCAAGAGCGGCATGATGACCATACAGCTCGACTCCAACGACAAGCAGATTGGCGAGGTTGTGGTTGTGGGCTATGGTACAACACGCAAGAGCGACCTCACCGGCTCTGTGTCGACAGTCAAGGCTAAGGACTTCAACAAGGGAGCCATCTCCTCGCCCGAACAGCTTATCAATGGCAAGGTGTCGGGTGTGCAGATTATGTCGAACTCTGGCTCTGCCACATCAGGAAGCACTATTCGCGTGCGTGGCGGTGCTTCATTGAACGCCTCAAACGACCCATTGATTGTTGTAGACGGTGTGCCTTTGGAGCTTGGCGGCATCTCTGGAGCCGACAACTTCCTGAGCATGATAAATCCGCAGGACATCGAGTCGATGACCGTATTGAAGGATGCTGCCTCAACAGCCATCTATGGTTCGCGTGCCTCAAACGGCGTTATTATCATCACCACCAAGAAAGGCTCCGACGCTAAGCTCAACGTGCAGTTCTCATCAACCAACACCATGCAGACCCGCGCTCAGATGGTGGACATATTGAGTGCCGACGAGTTCCGCTCGGTAATCAACGCCAACGGCACCGACGCGCAGAAGGCTCTGCTTGGCAATGCCTCTACCGACTGGTACGACGAGGTCTACCGCACATCATTCTCAACAGATAACAATCTTTCGCTCTCAGGAAATATTGTGAAAGGTCTGCCTTTCCGTGCATCCGTGGGCTATGCCAACCAGAACGGCATCATTCGCGGCGACAAGTCGGAGCGTTTCACCGGTAGTCTTGTGCTCAACCCGAGCTTCTTCAACGACCACCTCAAGCTCACACTCAACGCCAAAGGCTCGCTCACCAAGAACTCATTCTATAACGGCAACGCCATCTGGGCAGCCGCAACATTCAACCCCACATTGCCCGTCTATTCAGGTTCGTCGGCCCTTGGCGGCTACACAGAGTCGCTCGACGCAAGCGGCAATCCTATCAACACATCGGCAGGACAGCGCAACCCGCGCGGACTCGTTGACATGTACGACGCTGGCAGCGACGTGAAGCGATTCATCGGCAACTTCGACGTTGACTACAAGCTCCACTTCTTCCCCGATGTGAAGCTACATGCAACAGTAGGTACTGACGTGGCTGAAGGCAAGGGCCACACCCGCATCCCCGACTATGCAGCCTCCAACTACTTCGATGGCGGCTACGATTATAACTATGGTCCGCAGAAGAAGATGAACAATCTGCTCACCGTTTACGCCAACTACGGCCACTACTTTGAGGACGCGAAGAGCAATGTCGACGCAACCATCGGCTACGACTACCAATACTGGAAGTCGACTTCGCCCGAAACCATTGAATATAATGTGGCTGGCTCGCAGCTCAAGACCCACAAGGCAGAGGACTATCGCCACACGTTGCTCTCTTACTACGGTCGTGTGAACTATTCGTTCGACGGACGTTATCTCCTCACAGCCACTATGCGCCGCGACGGCAGCTCGCGCTTCGGCAGCGACTATCGCTGGGGCACATTCCCTTCGGTAGGCTTGGGTTGGACGATAAGCAACGAGTCGTTCCTCAAGGACAACAAGGTGCTCAGCAACCTCAAGCTCCGTGCCTCTTACGGTGTGACGGGTCAGCAGGAGGTTGGCGGCAACTACAATTATCTGCCAGTCTACACCTACAGCGCAACTGGTGCCGAGGCTTATGTCAACGGCACATGGATTAAGACTTATCGTCCGGAGGCTTACGTGTCGAACCTGAAATGGGAGACAACCGACTCATGGAACGTAGGTTTCGACTTCGGATTCCTGAATAACCGCCTCTCAGGCTCGTTCGACTTCTACACTCGCAAGACCAAGGACCTTATCGCAACTGTTCCGGCTGCCGCTGGCACACAGTTTGGCAAGACAATCACAACCAATGTGGGTAATGTTGACAGCCACGGTATTGAGGTGACGCTCAGCGCAACACCGGTGCAGACAAAGGACTGGGAATGGAACCTCTCATACAACTTCACATGGCAGAAGATGACGGTGAAGAACCTCTCGCTCGTGAAGAGCGACAGCGAGACCAACATGATTGTTGGCCCTACGGTGAAGGACCAGAACCAGATTCAGGTGCTCACCGAGGGTTACACTCCAAACATGTTCTACGTCTACCACCAACTCTACGACCGCAACGGAAAGCCTATTGAGGGAGCCTACGCTGATGTTAACCATGATGGAACAATCAACGAGTCGGACCGCTACCGCTACCACTCGCCGATGCCCGACTATATCATGGGACTCTCAACCTCGCTCCGCTACAAGCAGCTCACACTTGGCATGAGTTTCCGCGCAAACATCGGCAACTATGTCTACAACGCTACGGCTATGAACACGGGTGCTTGGGAATTGGAGACTTGGGCCGACGGACTGCAGCTGAATAATCTCAATCGCAGTTATATGAAGACTGGATTCCAGACACGCCAGTATCTGTCGGACTATTATGTGGAGAATGCCTCGTTCCTGAAGCTCGACAACATCAACCTGAGCTACAACTTCGGAAAGGTGTCGAAGTGGTGCTCGCTGTCGCTCTCGGCTATGGTGCAGAATGTGTTCTGCATAACCAACTATTCGGGTGCCGATCCGGAAGTGCCAAACGGTGTTGACAGTAGCTTCTATCCACGTCCGAGAACCTACTCGCTGAGCTTGGGACTGACGTTTTAGAAATGATTAATTATTAGTTGTTAATTATTAATTGATGGAGACTGAATCATTGATGGATGAGGTTAAACCATTGATTGCTAATTGCTAATAAGAACGACATAAGTAGTAAGACTAAATAAGTGATTGTGTAATTAAATCAAGGAGGGCGCGGCTTCGTGCCGCACCTCCTAACCTAAAAACCGACCAAACAATGAATAAATATTTTTTGGGTTGCATCGCCGCCGCTGCTCTCACTCTAAACACCGCCTGCACCGACGACCTCAACCAATTTCCTCACAACGAAACCACCTCTGAGCAGGTGTACACCAACGTGCAGAACTATGAGGCTGTGCTTGGAAAGATTTATGCCTCGATGACAGCCACTGGCCAGGAAAGCTCTGGCGTGGACTATTCATCCAATCATGGCGAGAACTACATGCGCACCTTCCTTAACCTTCAGGAAGGACCAACTGATGAGATGGCCTACTCGTGGCTTACGGGCGACGACATGACTAACATCTCGTTTATGAAGTGGGACGCCAACGACACATGGGTGTCGGACATGTACTACCGCATTTATTACAACATTACACTCTGCAACGAGTTTCTGCGCAACTGTTCTGATTCTAAGATTTCGTCTTTCTCGGAAGCCGACCAGCAGAAGCTTCGCCGCTATCAGGCAGAGGCCCGTTTCATGCGTGCCTTGTTCTATTTCCATGCTCTCGACCTCTATCGCAACATTCCGTTCGTGACAGAGAACGACCCTATCGGATCTTACGTTCCGCCACGCTACACTCCGCAGGAGACATTCAACTACATAGAGTCGGAGCTGAAGGACTGTGTGGCTAATCTTGCCTCGAAGGCCGATTGCCCTTACGGTGAGGCTTCGAAGGGAGCTGCCTACACATTGCTGGCAAAGCTTTATCTCAATGCCGAGGTTTACACTGGCACAGCCAAGTATACTGAGTGCATCGAGGCTTGCAACAATGCCATTGCCCAGGGCTACTCGCTCAACAGCGACTATGCTCAGCTCTTCAATGCCGACAACGACAAGCGCACTAACGAGATTATCTTCGCCCTGCCGCAGGACCCCGACCATCTGCTCACATACGGTTCCACCACCTATCTTATATGTGGCTCGGCAAGCAGCACATCTACAGCGCAGAACTCTGCCGACCTTGGCGTGGCTTCGCCTTGGGGCAACTTCCGCTCACGTGGCAACCTTACAGCTAAGTTTGCCGATGGCGACAAGGACCACCGCTACATGTTCTTCACCGACGGACAGCAGCAGTATATCAGCGACTTCACCAACCAGCAGGATGGCTATCTCTTCATGAAGTGGACCAACCTCAAGGACAATGGCGAGACGGCATCCAACACCGCTTCTTATGGTGCAGCCACCGATTTTCCTCTATTCCGCTTGGCTGATGTCTATCTGATGTATGCCGAGGCTGTGGTGCGTGGAGGCAATGGCGGTTCGCGCGAGCAGGCAATCGGCTATATCAACGCTCTTCGCAAGCGTGCCTATGGCGACGAGAGCGGCAACATCAAGGAGAGTCAGCTCAACAAGGAGTTCATCATCGACGAGCGTGCCCGTGAGCTTTATATGGAGGGCTATCGACGCACCGACCTTATCCGCTTCGGCGAGTTCACCACCTCTTCTTATGTGTGGGAATGGAAGGGCGGTACAAAGGACGGAATGGCTGTAGACAATAAGTACAACTATTATCCGATTCCGTCGACCGACCTTACGGCAAATCCTAATTTGAAGAATGAGGAGTATTAAATAAAAGAAGCCCTACCCCCAGCCCCTCCCCCGTATGGAGGGGAGTAGTATGTACAGCGAGTGTGAAGGGTGGGGCTTTTTATCTTAAAAAAAATAATTATGAATAAGATATTCAATCAAATATTTTTGTACCTTTGTGTTGCGTTGTTCTTTGCAAGCTGCAACAACGACGGCGACACAATCTACGTTGACGGAATGGCTCCGTCGGAACTGATAAGCACAACATCCGAGGTGAAGCTCGACATCAGTCAGCGTGCCAAGGTGGTGATGCAGCTCGCATGGAAGAACCCAACGCTGCTCTCAAGCGACGAGAACAATCCCGTGCCAGGCAATCTGCTTAAGACCTATGTTGAGGCTTCTGCCTCGGAGGACTTCACGGGAGCAACATCCACAGCCGTGACATCTCTTTCTAAAGCCTATACCGGTACAGAGCTTAACACTCTCGCAAAGAGCTTGGGCTTGCAGGTGAATGTGGCAGGACAGCTCTACTTCCGCATTAAGTCGATGGAGGGCGACAATATGGAGCCACATTATAGTAATGTGTGCCGTGTGTCGGTAACTCCTTACTTTGTTGACATGACCAAACTTGCTGTGCTTGCTTCCAACAAGACCGATACTATTGCCTATCTGCACTCTCCCGAGGCAGACGGAGTGTATACTGGCTACATGAACGCAACGGCTTGGCTCAACTGCTGGTTCTATGAATATTCGGGCGACACCTGGGGCAACTATGCTGTTGATGGTCATGCTTTCGAGATTTCAAACGCAAACGATGCTTGGAACTGCTGGTTTGCTGATGGTAGTGGTGCTTGGTTTGTGAAGGTTGACACCAAGGAGATGGAATGGACAGCTACTTTGCTCTCGCAGATTCGTGCCAACGGCAACGACATGACCTACTATTCTAAGCGTCAGCAGTGGGGCTACTACATCACTACCACAGCCGACAATGAGAAGGTGACCATAGATGCCGACGGCAAGGAGTACAACAAGACAACACGCACCGACTATGCCGAGGAGAAGACTCTGCACTTTGCTGCTGCTGACGGAAAACTCACGCAGGCTTCTGCCTCAACCGACATCAACATCGCAAAGGCTGGCACATATACTGTAATTGTGGCTGCCGATGGCAGTGGATACCTTACTTACTCGGTGGTTGAGGGCAAGGTTGACTTCACTGCAACCGACGAGCCTGAGACAAAATATCCTTCAGAACTCTTCATGGTGAACAAGGACGACGTATCTATCGACCTTGCAAATCTTGCAAAGACGGGCGACACAACCTACAGCGGAACATATACTCTTACAGCCGACTGGGAGAACTTCAAGATTGTTGACCGCGAGAACTCAGTGGTATATGGCTCTGATCCGAGCGACCTCTTCACTCTGTCTTCTGATGCTGGAGCATGGAACATTTGGTTTGATGATGGAGTAAAGGCTGGCGAGACCGTTACAGTTACAGTCGACCTGAAGACATTGAAATGGAGCTACAGCGTGGTGAAATAGGTGTAGTTGCCTAATCCTCCGAGTATAGGATGGATCATAAATAATAACAATAAAAACAAAAACGACAGAATAAATGCTCTATACTTCAATCCCTCTCCTTAAGAAGGGAAGAGGGGTGGAGTAGGGCTTATACCTTATGAATTATGATGAAGAAATCATTCCTTAAACCGATACTTCTCGCTGCTCTCGCGTTTTTCACGTTCTCTTCGTGCAGCGACGACAACGATACTGTTCCGCAGACAGAACCAACCTACGACATGACTGGTTTTGCCAAGGGTGCCGACGTGAGCTGGCTCACTCAGATGGAGGCTTCTGGCAAGAAGTTCTACAATGCCAAGGGCTCTGAGCAAGACTGCATGACGCTCTTGCGCGACCTCGGTGTCAACTCCATACGTCTTCGTGTTTGGGTGGACCCTGCAGATGGATGGTGCAACAAGAAGGATGTGCTTGCTAAGGCATGGCGTGCGAAGAACCTTGGTGAGCGTGTCATGATAGACTTCCACTATTCCGACTCATGGGCTGACCCAGGTCAGCAGACTATTCCTGCCGCTTGGAACGACTATAAGGACGACCTTGAGAAGATGAAGACAGCCGTGGCTGACCATACAAAGGATGTACTCAAGTATCTTAAGGACAATGGCATCGACGTGGAGTGGATTCAGATAGGCAACGAGACACGTGTGGGTATGCTTTGGCCGCTCGGTCTTGTAAGCAACGATAAGTTTGACAATTATGCTGCCCTCAACAATGCCGGCTATGATGCAGCCAAGTCGGTTTACCCCGAAGCTCAGTGCATCATTCATATCGACAAGGGCAATGAGCTTGGTGCTTACACCTGGATGTTCGACGGATTGAAGGCTGCAGGAGCCAAGTGGGATGTGATAGGAATGTCGCTCTATCCAGAGGACAACGACTGGCAGAAGGTGACCGACGATTGCCTTGCCAATATCTCTACTCTCGCCTCACGCTATAATACTAAGGTGATGATTTGCGAGATAGGTATGCCTTGGGACTCAGATAATGCTAATGCAATGATGCAGAAAATGGTGGACGGATGCAAGGCTAAGACAGAGTGTCTTGGCATATTCTACTGGGAACCGGAATGCTACGGAGGATGGAACGGCTACAACAAGGGAGCGTTCGACTCTAACGGCAAACCTACTTCAGCATTGAACGCGTTCGGCAGCAATGAAAAGAAATAGAAGGAAATATTAGTTGATTCTGGTGGCTGCGACAGTGATGCCGTGGCCGCCTACACATTATTTAAATTAGTAAAGCAATGAAGTTTATTCTATCATTTTTACTCCTATTGTCATTCTCGACAACCAAAGCCCAGACACGTCTGCTTGGCGGCGACATCTCCCTTCTTCCAACTTATGAAAAGGCAGGGACAAAATTCATTGACGCTAACGGCAAAGCACGTCCGTTGCTTAAGATAGCAAAAGACAATAAATGGAACGCGGCTCGTGTGCGCCTCTTTGTGAATCCCGCAGACGCTCCGACAGAAAATAAGGACGAGGGTGTTTGCCAAGACCTCAACTATATCACTCCGCTCTGCAAGCAGATTAAGAAAGCTGGCATGAATCTTATGCTCGACTTTCACTATTCCGACACTTGGGCCGACCCTGGCAAGCAGTTCACTCCTAAAGCGTGGATGAAATGCTCACCAGTACAACTCTGTGACTCGGTTTACGAGCATACAGCACGTGCCCTGAGACATCTGAAGAAGAACGGTTGTGCTCCCGACTTGATACAAGTGGGCAATGAGATTACTTTCGGAATGCTTTGGCCAACAGCAAAGACCGACCCGTTTGACGAAAAGAACTGGGATGTGCTGACCGATTTGCTGAAGAGTGGTGTGAGTGCGTGTCGTGAGGTGTGCCCCAATGCACGCATCATCATACACACAGAACATGCGGGCGATTGGGATGCGACAAAGAACTACTATATGCGCTTGCGCAACCATAAAGTGGATTATGATATAATAGGACTGTCCTACTATCCTATGTGGCACAAGGACATACCCAACCTCTCACGAACACTCGACTCTCTCGCTGTTGATTTCCCTAAGAAGGATATTATGATTGTAGAGACTGCGTTCTATTACTCTCACGACAACGACAGATGGGCAAAGTCAAAGGACGAACACTCCGATCTGTATCCTATAACGGAAGATGGTCAGGCGCAATTCACTAAGGAACTTGTGGATATGCTCAAGAAGCATCCTAAAGTGACTGGATTATACTGGTGGTTTCCTGAAGAAAACGAAAGTGGAAAGAAAGTCATTGGCAGTTGGATAAATCGTGGTCTATTCAACAACCACACCGGAAAGGTGGTGAAGGCAATGAAAAACTTCGCCGACTATCGAAGCGATAACAATTATTAATGTGATAAACAACAATCTGAATATGAACAAATTAGCATTACTAATCCTTGCGCTTGCCACATCGGCTATTTCTGCTACGGCTCAGCGCAGCACAATAAATCTGAAGACATGGCAGTTCTCGCGTGACAGCGTCAACTATAAGCCGGTGACCATTCCCCACGACTGGGCTATCAACGGACCCTTCGACAAGAAGTGGGACTTGCAGTTTGTGGCTATTGTGCAGAATGGTGAGACTGAGAAGACAGAGAAGTCGGGACGTTCGGGTGCTCTGCCTTGGATAGGACGTGGCTTTTATAAGACTACCGTTGACTTGAAGAAGTTGCCTAAGACTGCCATACTTGAGTTCGATGGTGCCATGGCCGATCCACATGTGTATATCAATGGTAAGCTTGCCGGACATTGGGCTTATGGCTACAATGCCTTCCGAGTGGATGCTGCGCCTTACCTGAAGAAAGGAAAGAACGAGATAAGCGTAAGCCTTAACAACCGCGAGGAGAGCTCGCGTTGGTATCCTGGCGGTGGTCTCTACCGTCCGGTGCAGCTTGTCACCAATGCCGATGCTGCAACAATCAATCCTTGGGGCTGCTATTTCCGCACGGAGTCGATAGGCGATGGCAAGGCTGAGGTGAGCATCTGTACTAATATAAATAATGTGGACAAGACGCTTTCGGTAGAAAACCAGCTTGTTGATGCCGCTGGCAAGGTAGTGGCACAGTTTAAGTATGGCGACTTCGACGCTCAAGGAAATGTAGTGAAGAAGCTTACTGTTGATAATGCTCAACTCTGGTCGCCAGAGACACCTTATTTATATAAGCTCGTCACACGTCTTTATCGCAACAACCGCCTTATAGACCAGACACAGCAGAAGGTGGGCATACGCACAGTACGTGTGGCACAGTATGATGGTTTTCAGTTGAATGGAGTCTCACGTAAGATAAAGGGTGTTTGTCTGCATCATGACCTTGGTCCGCTTGGTGCAGCAGTCAACAAGGCTGCACTCATACGTCAGATTCGCACGATGAAGGATATGGGTTGCGACGCCATTCGCACGGCTCACAACATGCCTTCAACTTGGCAGATGGAGGTGTGCGATTCAATGGGTATGATGGTGATGGCTGAGAGCTTCGATATGTGGATTTATCCTAAATGCAAGAATGGCTATGCGCTTAACTTCAAGGAATGGGCAGATAAGGATATCGAGAATCTTGTGCTCAACCACCGCAACCATCCGTCAATCGTGATGTGGAGCATCGGCAACGAGATTCCGGAGCAGTGGAGCGAGGAGGGCAGAGACATCTCCAAGCACTTGCAGGACATCTGCCATAAGTTCGACCCTACACGTCCCGTGACACAGGGTATGGATCAGGCAGAGGGAGCTTTGAAGTCGGGCTTTGCTCAGGTGATGGACGTTCCGGGCTTCAACTATCGTGTGCATAAGTACGACAACAATATCAAGCAGTTGCCTAAGGGATTCCTTCTTGGTTCGGAGACAGCCTCGACTGTAAGCTCGCGTGGTGTGTATAAGTTCCCTGTTGAGGCTTCTGACTCAAAGACTTATGCCGACGGACAATGTTCAAGCTATGATGTGGAATATTGTCCGTGGAGCAATCTGCCCGATGACGACTGGCGTATGCAGGACGACCGCGATTATACCATAGGAGAGTTTGTATGGACAGGCTACGACTATCTTGGCGAACCTTCGCCTTATGATGAGTATTGGCCTTCGCGTTCAAGCTATTTCGGCATTTGCGACCTTGCCGGATTGCCCAAGGACCGCTACTACTTGTATCGTTCTCATTGGCGCAAGGACGACGCAACGCTTCATGTCTTGCCCCATTGGACATTCCCGGGCAGGGAAGGAGAGACAACTCCAGTCTACTGCTACACCTCATGGCCATCGGCAGAGCTGTTTGTCAATGGCAAGAGTCAGGGTAGGATAGTGAAGAATCCTAATACTCGTCTCGACCGCTACCGCCTGCGTTGGAACAACGTGAAGTATGAGCCAGGCGAGATAAAGGTTGTGGCTTACGACTACGACGGCACTCCTAAGGGCGAAAAGATAATACGCACAGCTGGTGCTCCAGCGCGTATTGTGCTGAAAGCCGACCGCAACAGCATATCGTCGAAGGGTGAGGACCTCTCGTTTGTCACAGTATCAGTTGTTGACAAGGATGGTAATCCGTGTCCTACGGCAACCAACAAGATGAAGTTCAATGTGTCGGGAGCTGCCAAGTTCCGTGCTGCCTGCAATGGTGACGCAACATCACTTGTGGCTTTCAACTCTACAGAAATGCCGCTCTTCAGCGGAGAACTTGTTGTTGTGGTGGAAGGATTGAAACGCGGAGCTGCAACGCTTAGTGTTTCGGCAGACGGACTCACAACAGCGACGTTGCCAATAACTGTAGAATAATAATATAGAGGGTGTGTCAAAACTCAAACAAAAGCGGGCTGAAAGCCCAATGTTTGACTTTTGACACACCCCCCTAAACTTCTGTCTCCTTCCATTTTATTTCTCTTTTTTCATGCTCTGCTGACGTCTGTATTCCGTCGGCGACACACCAAGATGGCTCTTTGTGAATTTTCCAAAGAATGAAAGGTTGGGGAAGTTCAGTCGGTCGGCAATCTCCTTAATCGAGAGATTAGAGTGCTTGAGATAACGCTCAATCGCCTTCACTGTAAATTCGTGTATCAGTTCAAGAGCCGTCTTGCCGCTCACACTCTTGGATATGAACGACAGATATTTAGGTGTTATGCACAGTTCCTCGGCGTATTTCTTCACGGGGTAAGTCTTGCCATCGTTCTGGTTGAGCATTTCCATGAATTTGCTGAACAGCAGATTGGCTTGCTTCATGCTGCCGCCATCGTTGCTGTATTCCACGTGTGGCGCAATGATAGCGCACAACTCGAAAGCTGCACATTGGAAGATGCCGTGCATTATCTCCTTGTGGAAATAACCGTGGGGATGTTTTATCTTGTGGGCGATGATAGCATAATACTTGCTAACGAGAGCCTGGCGCTCAAGGTCGAGATGCACTACCGGATTCTTGGCAACATAAGCCAAGAGGTCAAGTGCGTCGCGGGTCATCTGCATGGTATTCTGCATAGACTTATAGGAGAAACCAATGATTTTGCACTCGAAATCGGGTGACATCATCGAATTGCTGAGATATGAACTTGGCAGGCATATCACCACGTCTCCTGCCTTGGCAAGATGCACTTTTCCGTTCATCTCACCTTGCAGACGTCCCTTTATACAGTATATCATAAGAACCATATCCACCTTCACCGTACCCTCCATTGACGATGCGTTGATGTTGTCGAGCACCATGATATCTCCATCGGAATATTCTGTTAGTCCCTTGCCTATGAAAAAGTCGTAGTCCAACTTCTTCTCGTTATTGTCGTTCATCATGTTCAGTTTTCTTTTATACGTTTATTTTGCAAAGATAGTCATTATTGCCGAATGTAGTATGTACTATTTGTCTGTTTTTCTGTCCAAAAGGTTAAAATTAAAACTTTCTAATACTTTAAGCCAGCTGTATGCACGTTTTTGGACATGTAAAATAGAATAAGTAAGTGAGCAAAATTAGTTTATATAAAATATTTATTGTCTTTTCCCGTTTT
>OCLF01000038.1_pt1 | contig 41841 bp, 29 predicted proteins | sample 1502881 | NCBI WGS metagenome assembly OCLF01 (sample SAMN03418267, study PRJEB22391) | human gut metagenome | biome: human-gut; feature: organic feature; material: feces | host: Homo sapiens | place: Tanzania | collected 2013-01
ACCTCTTCTTTTTATGAGATAAAAACTTATCTCATTCTCAATCACTTATAAAAAATACGTACTTTCTCTTACAAAGACCTTTGGTTGCTACATATTCCTTAATGTTCTGTGGGTCGTCTGCAAGATGTCGGGCCAGAGCTTCTTCGCTTTCTTGGAGTGTGGCTTTAAGAATGGGATAACCGTCCGACGCAAGCACTACTGAATGCGAAGCCTCAACGACGCGAATGCCAGACGCCGCTTGGGCGTCTGGCTCGTGCTGCCATCAATAACGGCAACAAAATCATTGGTGACGACAATGCCGTCCTCACAGTCTGCGGCTGTATGCTTGCCGCAGACGAATTGTTCTTGTATTGTCATATTACTTATTTTTTATAAAGGGCCATATCAAGCCTTAATACGGTTGTTTTAAACCATGATATGGTCGTATCAAACCATGATATGGTTATTTCAAGTAGCATTTTTATTGTATTATCAAGCGCGTTAGTTTATAAGAATCATTTTGTCAGGTTTATCATAAATATCTGTTCAAAATTATCTTTTCCTCTTAATCCGATGCCCCACCCACAGAAATGCGGGGATGAGAAACACGTCGGCCATGCACCAAGCCACAGGGTCGCCAAGGCAGACACCCGTCCATGCCAATGCCGGTACAAGCCAGAGGCTCACTCCACAGCGGGCTATCATCTCCATCACTCCGCTGAGCATGGATAGGTTGCTGAATCCAAGGCCCTGGATGGAATAGCGCAGGATGGTGAGCAGTCCGAGGGCGGGATAGAAGTAGTTGGCTATGCGCATGAACTCAGCTGCACGGCTCACCACCTCTGCCTCGCCGCTGTCTACAAAGAGCCGCATCATCCAGTCGGCAAATGGATAGATGATGATAAAAGTGAACACGAAGTAAACGAGCATCAGGCAGATTGCGTCTTTTACGCCCTTGGTTATGCGGTCCATGCGCCCTGCTCCAAGGTTCTGTCCGCAATATGTGGCCATTGCCACGCCTATGTTCTCAAACACGCAAGTGAAGAGATATTTAATGCGCATCGAGGCTGTGAAGGCAGCCACGCAAGTTGTGCCGAGAGCGTTGTTGGCACTTTGCAGCATGATGATGCCGATGCCCGTGATGGAGAATTGCAAACCCATTGGCACTCCGTTGTTGAGCAATATGCTCGTGCGCTTGTTGTCAAACCGCCGCTCCTCGCCCTTTGGAATCAGCAGTTGCATGTGCTTGCGGATGTACCGCACACAGAGGGCCACAGAGAGGGCTTGCGACAGCCATGTGGCTATGCCAGCTCCTGCCACTCCCATTCCGCAACCGAGGATGAGCACCACGTCGAGCAGAATGTTCACCACGGCTGACGTTATGAGGAAATAGAACGGTTGGCGTGAATTGCCCAAGGCGCGTATCTGACCCGAGAAAAGGTTGAAGCCGAACGTCAGAGGTATGGCAGCAAACTGCAACATAAGGAAGATATAGGCATCATGGAATATGTCGCCGGGCGTGTTCACCATCTGCAATATTCTGTGGCACAGCATCAGCGACAGCACCGTCACCACTGTTGCCATTACCGCCGACAGCCTTACGGCATTAGCCACATACACTCGCATCTTGCCATAGTCCTTGGCTCCGAACGCCTGTGCCACGGGAATGACAAATCCTGCACAGGCTCCGTTGCAGAATCCCATGACGAGGAACATTATCGACGACGAGGCTCCTACAGCCGCCAATGCCTCCACGCCTATCCAGCGTCCCACGATGGCGGCGTCTATCACGAGGTACATCTGCTGGAGGATGTAGCCCAATATCAGGGGCAGGGCAAACTTGGTTATCTGGCGTAGGGGCGAGCCTACAGTCATGTCGTTTATCATTTCTTCAAGTATTAATTATTAGTTATTTATTATTAAGTATATAGCTCATATTTATTTTTATACATGAGTGGCAACCTGTAGGAGGGTATGTAAAGATAATTCAGGACTATTACTTACCTATTCAAAATTGAATAATTCAAAATCGCCTACGGCGACAATTCAAAACTCAAAACTCAAAATTCAAAATTCAAAACTCTGATACGCTCTTCTCTCATAATCCTCCTCCAGGTCCACAATATGCACAATTCCGCAATACTTGAACCCGTATTTTTCAATCAGTCGTCGCATAATACGGTTATTACGGTGTGTGTCGATGCGGATATTTTTGGAATGCTGAAAGCAGAAATTGATGATTTCAGCGAAAATGCCGTGTGCGTCAGGCAGACTCATCACACGGTGAATAACATGGTAAGGCAGAGTGTCGTCGATCCACGCTCCGTCGTAGATATTGGCGTAGGAAGGGTCGGGACCATCTCTGAAAACAAATGAACCGACAATCATGCTGTCCGCATTGTCTGTCGCGTCGCCCTTGTCTGCGCTGTCCGTCGCATCGTCCTCGCCACGCTTGCTTATCACGTAGCAATCGCCACGCTCCACATCCTCCTCAATAGTCTCTCTTGAGGGATGATTGTCGGTCCATTGTGTCGGGTTGCCGCTCTCCTTCATAATCTGTCGGGAGGCAGCTGCAAGCACCATTATCCGGTCGATGTCCTTGGATGATGCTTTGCTGATTGTGTAGTTGTTCATGTCGTACTCCTTTTACTTTTGTCTTAATAATCTGCAAAGGTAAAAAAAATTACGACAAACCATCAATTTATTTCACTACAACTTTCTGCGTGACGCTACAGCCAGAGACGGTCAGCGATTTCTTGATGTAGAGTCCACACTTCGTGGGCTGCGTCGAGAACTGTTGTCCGTCAAGCGTATACCACGTTGAGGCTACTATGCCAGTATCTGAAGCATCGACAGTTGTAATTCCGCTCTCGTCGCCACGCGTGTGTCCGAACACCCATTCCAGTCGTGTGTCGGTGTAGCTCTTCTTGCAAGTGTCCTCGTGGGTCCATCCGTCCTCTATGTCAAACTGGTATTCGGCGTTCCACTCGTCCATTTCGGCAAGAAACGTCTTCACATTAGGTATTTTCATTATCACGTCGGCAGTGCCCATCACCGTGTAGAGAGGCGTCTGAGCCACCTTCTCGGCGTCAAGTCCTGTGGGATTGCCAGCCACGGGCATGGCAGCAGCAAAGAATTCCGGATAGTTGGCGAGCATGTTCCAAGTGCCAGTGCCTCCCATTGATCCTCCGAATATATACACTTGCGCCTCGTCAGCCACACCACGGTCGATGAATGTCTGCATGAGTTGTTTCACTGTGGCGAGCATTGTCCCGAGCCACGACCTGTCCTTAGGGCATTGCGGCACAATCATTATCGCCTTGCGGTTGTTGTTGGCGAGCCATGAGCTTATGCTGTTGATGCCGGGTTCGTTCATCTGCGTCACGTTGTCGTTGCCCTTGCTTGAGCCTCCGTGCAGATAGACCACGAGAGCCGCCTTGTCGCCTGGACCAGGTGTCGACGCCTTGCGGTATGGTATAGTTGTGCCGCCAAGGCTGAATGTTTCCTTACTGAAAATTATGTTCTGTGCGGCAATATCGCCGCTACAGAACATAAAAACGAAGCTTATGAAGATAATTATTACTTTCATCCTTTTGTGCTTGTGCCTTATCCTTTGCGTTTGTGCATTTTTCTGCGTTCAGCGAGTCGCTTCATCATTTTGCGCTCACTCTTATACATTTTCTCAATCTGACTCTGAGTAAGGAATTTGGAGTATTCCTTATAGTATTTCTGTCGTATCTTCAGAATGTCCTCACTTCTCTCAAACTTCTGTTTGATGCGTTCCTCTGAATCCTTCTCTGTGCCAACTTTTCGGTTGCGTGGCTGGCGCGGCCCCAATGCCCATATTTCCTTCTGATAGTTGCAGAAGGTGCTGACAAACTTAGCTGTCGTCTCATCGTTCAGAGCCAGTTCTCCTGCTATTTCCTTAGCCTGCGTCTCGGCAAGCTGTTCGTGCGAGATACGCTGCTTGTTGTTCTTCTGCAGAGCGAAAGTCACGGTGCACGACAACATCATGATGATTGCCAATGCCAAAGTCTTGATAGTGTGTTTCATAATTGTTGATGTTTTTTGTTATTTTATTAATTTGTTTAAATATCGACCTCGTCCATGAACACGTCGTCTTGATACGTATTAAGGATATAGTCTTGCTCTTCGCTGCTCAGTTGGTCGAAGGCCTTGTCTACGTCCTCTGTGGTTATTGTGGCAGGGCGGTGCGCCATGTCCAACCACCATACGTCAGCAGCCACAATAAGCAACGCCACGGCGGCAGCGGCAGCCGACAGATATTTTATAATCTTGCTTTTGGCGAAATGATAGTTCGACTTCACTGCCGACACCGACGACTCCATCGCCTTGGCTATCTCTCTATAGTCCATGTTTTCGTAGTAGCGCATGTTGAATGCCATCTGCTGCTTTGTTGGCAGACTGCTTATTGCCTTTTGCAGTTTCACCTCCTCAAGGTCGGTGTAGTCGACATAGTTGTCGGCAGTCACGTTGTCCACCTTTCTCCTGTTTTCGTCAATGGGTATGTTGACCTCGCGCCGGCTTCTCACAAGTCTCAGAGCCTCGTTGGTGGCAATGCGAAATATCCAGCTGCGCAAGGAGTTGGTGTCGCGGCATTGGTCTATTGAGCGGAAAACACGCATAAACGTCTCTTGAGTGGCGTCTTGCGCGTCATCGTGCCCTTCAACAATTCTGCGTATGTACCAATAGACAGGCTTCTCGTATTTTGCCATTAGCATCCGGAAGCCCTTCTCTTTGTCGTCGAGTATTGCATCGAATATTTTATGGTCGTTTGTTGTCATATCTCGGTATCTCTTTGTTTTGTTGTTTATATTGCCTTTAGGCTCTTACTATACCCCTTTTTAGCGGTGTTACAATATTATGACCCCCGAAACGTCTGAAAGTAAAAAGAAAAAATACAAGAAATCCCTAAAAAGTATTATCTTTGCAAAATATATCACTATAAATTCAGTAAACATTACATTTTGACCCTTAAAGATAGATTATTATAATGAGCAAGAAAGTATTTGTGAGCGGGTGCTACGACCTGCTGCATAGCGGACACGTGGAGTTCTTTCAGCAGGCATCGCAGTATGGCGACCTGTATGTGGGCATTGGCTCCGACGCCACTTACGAGGAATACAAGCACCGCAAACCGATGTTTCCCGAAGAGGAGCGACTGTTTATGGTGCAGAACATTAAGGCCGTGAAGCAGGCTTATATCAACCAAGGGCATGGAGTGCTCGACTTCATCCCCACGCTCGACATCGTGCACCCCGACGTGTTTGTGGTGAATGCCGAGGGCGGATCCGACGACAAGCGCCGCCTTTGTGAGGAGCGTGGCATAGAATATGTGGAACTTCAGCGCACTCCGCACGCCGGACTTGAGGCGCGCTCGTCGTCGTCGCTCAAGGCGGCGCTTGCCAACAATGCCAACTCCTCAGCATCGCAGTCGGCTGGCATCCCCACTCGTCTCGACCTTGCCGGCACATGGATCGACCAGCCTTACGTCTCTGAGCATCATCCCGGATGGGCCATCACCATATCGCTTGAGCCTACATTCGAAATTCGTGAGCGTTGCGGACTGTCCACGTCCACTCGCAACATGATCAAGAAGATATGGCCCGTGAAGTTGCCCAAGATGAATCCCGAGATGCTTGCCCGCCTTGTGTTCTGCTTCGAGAACAGTCCTGAACGTGAGGACGACCATGTGTCGGGAGCGCAGGACTCTATCGGCATCTGCATCCCCGGACTCTCGCGCCACTACTACGACCATAACTTCTGGCCCCTAAAAATAGAGAGCACCAACGACGAGATGACGATGCGCTTCCTTGAGCAGCATCTTGTGATGGTACCCATTGAGCCGCGCCGTCCCGGATGTTCTGTGGTTGAGGGCAAGGACATCAATCCCACTAAGGTGAAGGCTCTTGCCGACGCTGCCGACGCATGCTGGAAGGCTATCATCGCCCACAATCTTAAGGGCTTTGCCGCTGCCTATCGTGCCTCGTTTGATGCTCAGGTGGCTATGTTCCCAGGCATGGTAAACCCCGTGGTTCATGGCAAACCGTGTCCTGAGGCGAGCGTGGAGCCGCTCATAGCCAAGTATGGCAGTATGCCTGGCGTAATGGCATGGAAGATGCCTGGAGCTGGCGGTGGTGGCTATCTGGCACTTGTGGTGGAGGATGCGGCGGCTTTCGTGGCGGAGCATGAAGAGGCAATAGAATTGCATATAAGGAGATGTTGAATGTTGAATGGTCGGCGGAGCCGATGTAGAATGAAGAATGAAGAATTCAACATTCGAACATTCAACATTGCGCACGCGCAACCATTCAACATTCAACACTCAACATTCCACATTGCGCAACGCGCAACCATTCCACACTCAACACTCAACATTCCACACTCAACATTCCACATTTATGAAAAAACTCTATGCTCACGTGCTCGACTATTTCCGTCAGCTTCATCCCGAGGTGACCACCGAGTTGGAGTTTGGCTCAGTATTTCAGTTGCTCGTTGCCGTAGTACTTAGTGCGCAGTGCACCGACAAGCGAGTCAATCAAGTCACTCCCGAACTCTTTCGCCATTATCCTGATGCTCATGCCATGTCGCAGGCCGACGAGGCAGAGGTCTACGAGTATGTCAAGAGCGTAAGCTATCCCAACGCCAAGGCAAGACATCTTGTAGAGCTGTCGCGCATGATAGAGAGCGATTATGGTGGCGAAGTGCCTAACGATTTTGACAGTCTGCTGCGTCTGCCCGGTGTGGGCCGCAAGACAGCCAATGTGATGCAGGCAGTGGCGTTCGGACAGTCGGCAATGCCCGTCGACACTCATGTATATCGTGTGAGCCACCGTCTGGGACTCGTGCCCAAGTCGGCAAATACACCATTGAAGGTAGAGAAGGAACTCATGCGCCACATCCCAGCCGCCGACCTTGCACGTGCCCACCACTGGCTACTGCTCCACGGCCGCTACGTGTGCACCTCGCGCAAACCACATTGTTCCAAATGCGCGCTTGCCGACGTCTGTCCCAAGCGCATAGAAGGTTCCAAACTCTCATGAACCACACTACTCCACCACAGCCCGCTCCCATGCTCCGCGCCGCCGTCATGCTTATTCTTGGCATGGCTCTTGGCGACGCGCTTGCTGCGTGTGTGCCATCGGCTGTGTGGATGATTCTCACCGTATTGCTGCTCTCCGTGCTTGTGGTGTTGCATGTCAAGAACGGCAACGCTCAGGTGCAGAGTGGCCTTCTGCTTGTGGCAATTACCCTAAGCGGAGCCTGGCGCATGGGCAGCAACACTCAGAGCCTTAGGGTAAGCTACAGTCCTCATGAGGAGACTTTCCGTGCTGTAGTGTCAGCAGTTCCCGTACAACCCGACACGTCTTCCGTCACATCACCCCTTGCGTCTCCGCGCCCCTTGCGCTACGAGATAATCATTGCCGACGGTCGTCTGGCAGGCCATAAAGCCTATGCCTACATCCAGCCCATCTGTCCCGACACAGTCGCTCTGTCCATCAGTCCTGCCACCTCCCGTCGTACAATGTCTGTTGGCGACGGCTTGTCCATTCGTGCCCGTCTGCTTCCTCCCGTCTCTCCACGCCACAACCCGTCCACCGATATCGTTGGGCATTTCTCCTATCAGCATTGGCTCCAAGTACATGGCATTGTGGCTCGTTGTTACGTGTCGCCACATGCTTGGAGGCCGGAGCAAGTCAGCTTGCGCCGTCTTTCGGGCGTTCAGCGTCTCTCCGTCTTTCTCGGTGTGATGCGCCATCGCCTGCTCACCCGTCTGCACTCCACGCGTCTTTCCTCCGACGCCCTCTCCGTGCTCTCTGCCATGACCCTTGGCGACAAGCGCCTGCTCTCCCACCATCAGCGCGACTACTATTCCGCCTCCGGAGCTTCTCATCTTCTCGCCCTCTCGGGCATGCACCTCAGCGTGGTGTTCGTCCTCCTTCAGCTCCTTCTCGCCCGTGGTCGTCGCCACGGCTACATGCAGTCGTTGGTGCTTATTGCCGTGTGGGCCTATGTCCTTATGGTGGGTATGCCGTCGAGTGTGGTGCGCTCCGCCGTCATGTGCACGGTGTTCTCCTTAGAGACAATGATAGGTCGCCGCCACATGCCGCTCAACACCCTTGGCATGGCAGCCGTACTGTTGCTCGTGTGCAGTCCGCAGAGTCTTTTCGACATAGGTTTTCAGTTGTCGTTCATGGCAGTGCTTGGCATCTTCCTCTTCAACCATCGTCTCAGCCTTCTCGTCAGTTCTGCTCGTCTGCTTCGTCACCGCGTGTTCATGTTTTTCTGGTCGTTGCTCACCGTCTCCCTCTCTGCCCAGTTCCTTGTCTTTCCTCTCGTGCTTTACTATTTCGGTCGTTTCTCCTGCTATTTTCTTCTCGCCAACCTCATTGCCATTCCTCTCGCCACTGCCATTGTCTACACCGCCATCCTCATGTTCCTGCTGCTCCCCGTGCCCCACATCAGTTCGCTTGCCGTAGCCCTTGTCGACTCCGAAGTGCGTCTGCTCAACTTCCTTCTCCAGCTTATAGCCTCTCTCCCAGGCTCCACCATCGACAACATCAGCCTCAACCTCCCCCAACTCTTCTTAATTTATTTTTTAGTATTCGGTATTTATTTTATCTGGAAAAACAGATAAACACGTATTCAAGAAAAAAAAGAATACGGATAATTCTGATTGTCCTGATATTTCGTCTTATAGAACGTTTATCAGTAAAACCAGATTTATCCGTATTCCAAAATTCAACATTGAACAATTCAAAATTCAACATTCAACATTGAACAATTCAAAATTCAACATTCAACATTCAACATTGAACAATTCAAAATCGCGCATCGCGCGACAATTCAACATTCGTCATTCAACATTCCACATTCTGAATGTCGACATCGGCAGTCCATCTCCATTCACCATATTGGCTCTCGTGAACGGCTGCCACGCATAGCGCACATATTTTGGGTTCTTCAGCTTCTCCGATGTCAGTCTCACCTTGTTGCCCTCAATCTTCGCCTGGGCAGGATAGTACAATCCCTCCTCCTCGGCTATTTCGAAGCAGGCAGGAGCCTTGCCATCAGCTGTGTGCAAGCCCTCGGCATAGTCGAAGCTCACCAACAAGACGTTGCCTTCGCGCTTCACCTCCTTAGCTACCGGACCCGACGGCACCACGTTCGTCATGCCATACGTCTTGTTCAGAGCCCATCTGCCCAAGCGTTCGCCCACCGGTTGCTTGCATCGTGGATGCACGTCGAGCGAGTCGCCGCAGTCGGTTGTCACAGCCATGCCCGTGTTCTTGATTTCCTTCATCAGTTGCAGCTGACTGTCGCGGAACCAAGGCCACGACGGGCGGTTGAGGCTCGACAGCTGCACGAAGTAGAACGGCATGTCGGGATTGCTCCAGTTCTCGCGCCAGCTCTCCACCAGCAGCTTGAACAGTTCGGCATGGGCATCCTTGTTGTGGGCGTTCGACTCACCTTGATACCACACCACTCCCTTGATGCCATACTTCTGCAAAGGAAGAATGCCACTCTCATACAGGTAGCAAGGCTCATAGGGATGTCTGCCAAGCTTTGTGGAGTCGTTGGTGAGGTTCTTGGCTGCACGTCCGCGCACCCAGTCCTGTATGAAGTCGTTGCCGAGCCAGTTTCTCAGTATTGCGGGGAACTTGGTCTCCAATGTGTTGCGGTCGATCCACGACTCTGTGGGCGCGCCACCGATGGCGTTGCAGATGAGTCCCACAGGCACGCGCAGCGAGTCGCGCAGCATCTTGCCGTAGTAGTAGCCTATGGCCGAGAACCATTTGGCGTTGTCGGGCGTAGTGGGTTGCCAAGTCGTGGGCTTGAAGTATTGCAGATGGTTGAGCGAGTCGAGGCACGAAGCCTTCCACGCCACGTTCTGCGTCTCCCATCGTCCCTTCATGTCATACAGGCGCAGCTGTGGGTCGTCGGCCTTCTCGATGTCGCGCTTGTAGCTCTCCGCCTGACACAGCATGAACGCCATGTTCGACTGTCCTGAGCATAGCCACACCTCGCCCACAGCCACGTGCCTGTATACGTTCTTCTGCTTGTCGGTGGCAATGGTCAGCGTCAGGTCGTCGGCAGCCTGCATGGGCTTCAGCTCCACGGTCCACTTGCCCTGGTTGTTGGCAATGGCTGTTGCCGTCTGTCCGTTGATGCTCACGCTCACATTCTCGCCAGCGTTGGCCGTGCCGTGAATGTCGAGCGGCACATTGCGCTGCAGCACCATATAGTCGGTGTAGAGCTCCGACATCTTCAGTCCGCCGTAGTTGCCCGTGATGCCGCCGTACACCGTCTTTGCCAGTATGCCGGCTCCCTCGGGATTGGGGTGGATGGCGTCGGGCAGGAGGTTGGGATATGGATACATAGGCTCGTGGAAGTCAATAAGCTCGGCTCCGCTCACTCGCGCCACGGTCTCGATGGCTGTCTGTATCTCGCCGTGCCACAGCTTGGTGCCTGATATGAAGCGCGGATGGCGGTCGGCTATTGGGGTCATGCGTGCGATGATGAAGCGCACCTTGGGATTGGCCGCTCTAAGCGAGTCCATTATCGAGAGATAGTCCTTCACAAACTCGTCGCGGTAGTTGGGCCAGTTGCGTGGGTCGGTGTCGTTGATGCCGAGGTGTATCACGGCTATGTCGCCCTTGAACGCCATTGCCTCCTTAAACTCCTTCTGCTGCACATAGGGCCTGTGGCCGTGGTAAAGCAGCGTGGCGCCTGGCTTGCCGAAGTTGCCCACCACATACTTGTCGCCAAGCATGCGCTGCAGCTGCGAGGGATAGGAGTCGCGTGCGCGGTCTTTTATTCCTGTGCCATAGGTGATGCTGTTGCCCACACATGCCACACGTATTGGCTGTTTCGACGGTTGCTTCTTCTTTGCTGCCGACATCGGGAGCGTGGCGAAGCAGAAGGCTCCCAATAGGAGCGAAAAGAATGCTGGTCGCATTGATTGTTTTAAGAATCTCATAATTATTTTTTAATGATTTGATTTTAGCGTCGTTTAGGTTGATAACGGTTTGCAAATACAAAGATAATGAGAAAATTTTTAAATTATTAATTATCAATTATTAATTATTATTTATTAATCATTGACCATTGTTTATTCATTATTAATTACCTATGTATATATGATTTGAAAATGACCAAATGACAATGATAATTTGACAATATCTCATTAAAAAGCATAAAAAACGGGGTCGAGCGAATGAACGCCCGACCCGTTACGTTAAAGTTAATCACAATATCTCTAAAGATTTTTTTGAAGGATTTTCATTTACTCCAATGTCAGCACATGGCTTGTACCGTCCTGTGCCGAGAACACGCTGAGTCCCACTTTCATCAGGTAGTCGCCGCTATACTGCTTGCCGTCGCACTCAAGCTCCGAGGTCTTGCCAGGCATGAGATTGGTCTCCTTCACGGTGTAGAGCTTGGTTGGGTTGAGGCCCTGCAGCTTCACGTTCATCTGCGGCTCCTTGTAGCGTGGGTGCAGGTCGTAGGCGAAGAGCACGGCACGCTGCTTATCTTTGCTTACATAGTTCACGGCGCAGTGGCTGCCCTCGTAGGGAGAAACAAGGCGATACTGGTCGCCCTCGAGAATCACAGGCTTCATGCTGTTGTAGTTCTTCACAGCCTGCTGCACAAACTTATAGTCGTCCTCCGATAGCGACTTGAGGTCGATGTCGAAGCCCAGCTTGCATGAACTGCAAACGTCGGTGCGGAACTTAACGGATGTGTTCTTGTTCCAGTTGGTGACGTGCGAGCCCATGGTCTTGGCAGGGAAGAACTTCGACAGGCTCCACTGGATGTAGAGGCGCTCGTAGGGGTCGGTGTCGTCGGAGCACCAAAACTCGGTGAAGTACTTCAGCATCTCGTAGTCCATTCTGCCGCCACCACCCGAGCAGAGCATCATCGGCAGCTTTGGATACTTATTGTGGATGCGTGTGAGCACATTATACAAGCCACGCACGTGGTCGATGTAGAAGTTGCCCTGGTTCTGCTTGTGGTAGGGCGAGAAGATGTTGGTGATCACGCTGTTGCAGTCCCACTTGAAGTAAGCCACGTCGGGATTCTCGGTCATGATGCGGTCGACGATGCCAAACACGTAGTCCTGAACCTTGGGATTGCTGATGTCGAGCACGAGCTGGTTGCGATAGTAATATGTGTCGCGCTTCGGCTGCATAATCACCCAGTCGGGATGCTTCTCGAAGAGTTCGCTCTTGGGGTTCACCATCTCCGGCTCTATCCAGATGCCAAATTTCACCCCAGCCTTCTTTGCATCTCTCACCAGTCCGGGTATTCCTTCAGGGAGCTTGCTCTTTGTGGCTTCCCAGTCGCCGAGACCAGCATGGTCGTCCTTGCGCGGATACTTGTTGGCAAACCATCCGTCGTCGAGCAGGAACATGTCCACGCCCAGGTCCTTGGCGTCCTTCATCAGTTCGGCAAGGCTCTTCTGGTTGAAGTCAAAACCTGTGTTCTCCCAGTTGTTGAGCAGAGTGAGGCGGTCGTCCATGCCCATGTTCACCTGATACTGGCGTGCCCAGTTGTGCAGGTTGCGCGAAGCCTCGCCCATGCCGTTGTCGCTCATTGCGAAGATGAACTCAGGCGTTGTGAACACCTCGCCCGCCTTCAGCTTATAGTCGGAGGCATAGGGATTGATGGCGGGAATCACGCGCAAGGCTCCCACGTTGTCCACCTCGAAGGTGAAGCGGAAGTTGCCAGGCCATCCTATTGTGCCAAGCATCACCTTGCCCTCGTTCTCCTTGGCTGGCTCGTCGAAGCCCAACTCGAAGAAAGGCTCGGCGTGCATTGCGGCACGTGTGCCAAGCTTGGTGTCGACAATCTTTTTGCCTGTGCTCAGTTGTGTTGTCTCGGGCTGTCCTTCTTTTGCCCAGTCGCTGTGGTAGTTTGTCAGGTAATATTTTGAAGATTTGAAGTAGAGCATGGTCGAGCTGTAGCGCCAGAGTGTGACAGGCGACTTCTCGTTGTGTGAGATTTCGCTCCAGGCCTTGATGACGTTCTCCTTGGCGTATGCCACATAGTGCAGCTTCACGGTGAAAGGATAAACCTTGTCCTGAAGGGTGATAACGGTCTCTGTGCCGCCCTTCACGGCTTTCTGCTCCGACGACTTATAATATAAATAGGTGGTCATGTTGCCGTCGGCATGAGTTACGGCCACGGCAGGCTCGAAGTAGTCCTCAGCCCCTGATGTGGCATACACCTCATGTCCGCGCTGGGTCACAGCTCCGTCAGAGGCGGCATACACGTCCCACTTCAGATTGTTGTAGTCGGCAGGATTCACAAACTTGTCGCCGAGGTAGACCTGATAGAGGCGGCCCTTGGGCGAAACCTTCATCACGAGGTCGGTCTTGTCGGTAGACACTCGGATGATGTCTTGGGCGAATGTCATGACTGAGGTCATGCACATCGCTGCAATTAGCATAATAGACTTTTTCATTGTCTTACTGGTTTTTACAATTATTATATATATATACAACTACTATAACTTTTTCTCTCTCTTAGAACTTGATGCCAGCGCTGAACTCCACGGTGAACGGGCGCATATAGCTGCCGCTCATGTATTTGCCGGCATACTTGCCAGCCTCTTCCTTGGTGATAAGCTCTGAACCGCTGATGGTGCCCTTGGCTCCCTTCTCGTTGAAGATGTTCACCACGCTCACACCCAGACTGAGCTTCTTGTTAACGTTCCAGTTCACGCCACCGAATGTCTCCCAGTGGCCATTGAAGTAGAGGGCCTCCTGAAGGTTGGCGTAGGTCTTGCCGAAGTAGCGGAAGCTGAGCCAAGCGTTGAGGTTCTTGGTGATGTCGTATTTTGGGTCAAGCTCTACGAGCACCTGCGGAATCTCCTTCACAATCATGTTGTTGGCATTCACGCCCATGGTCTGTCCGTCGCTGAACGTCACGCTCGCGTTATAGTTCTTGTACACCGGCTTCTGATAGGTGAAGAGGGCGTGCATGTGGAAGTTCTTAAACGGGTTTATCTCGGCTGATGTGGTCCATCCCAAGGTCTGTATGTTGTAGATGAGCAGCACGGTCTTGCCCTCCGATGTGCCAGGCTTGGTGAGGTTCTGCTGGTCGATGTTGTTCGACTTTGAGATGTAGGTCACCATCGACGAGAGGTCAATCCAATCGTTCTTGTAGAAGATGCCGCCACGAATCAACGGTATGGTCACTCGCTTGTACTGCTCCTCTGTAGGGCCTGTTCCGGCATACTCGCTGATGCGTGGGAATCGTGTTGCCACGGTGGCGTCGGCTGTGAGTCCGAACTGGTTTGTCAGGTTGTATGTCATCTGCAATGTGGCTGCATAGTTCAGCTTGTTCTTGGTGACGTTGGCAGGGGCTATGCTTTGCGGTGTGGCCACAATGTGTCCGTCCTCTGCGGTTGAGTAGGTGTTAAAGTCGCCCAGATGGAATCCCTTGAAGCGCGAGGCGGCAATCTGGTCGGCTGCCATGCGGTAGTACTCCAGTCGTCCGCCGTAGAACACCTTGAACTTAGGCGACACTCTCCATTCGTCGGTGAAGTAAACGGCAAGCTTGTTCTCCGAACCCTTGGTGTACTCCGGACTAAGCTCGTTGTAGCCATAGGTCTCCGAGCGGCTGGGGGTTTGTGTGGGGTCGAGCGGATTCACATACATCTGGCTCAGCGTGCGTGGATAAGCCTCCACGGTGCCAGCCCACTGGAACGACGACGAGTAGTAGTCGAGATGGTAATACCACTCGTTCAGGCCTATCATCAGCTTGTGGCTGCCCAGCTGCTTGCTCATCTCGGTGGTAAAGAGGGCGTTGCTCACCTTGCCAATGTGCAGCCATGTGCGGCGGCCCTCTACGAGTCCGCTGTAGGCAGAGCCGTCGGAGAGTTGGTAGCCGTCGGCTGCGCTCACCTCTGATATCGTGCTGCCTCCATAATCAACAAAGTTGGCGCGTGGGGCGTTCATGTATTTGGCGTTGAACTTCCACAGCCAGCCGTTGTCAAACTGATACTGGCTTATCAAGGCCACCTCGTTGGCGTGGTTGTCGTTGCCGTCGGTCATGTTCCATGTGTCCATCTTGCCAGTCTTGGTGTTCAGGTATTTGAACGAGCCTTGGCGCTGCACGTATGAGTCCAAGCCCGGGTCGAAGCCAGCGAGCTTCTTTATGCTGCCGTCGCCAGCATAGATAAACGGAGCGGCATTGGCAAAGTTGCCCGGATTCTTGCTGTTGGAATACTTATATAATAATGATATGCGGCCCTTGCCGTCACCCAAGATGCGGGTGAGTCCCAAGTGATAGATCTGTGTGCGGTCGGCATAATCGGTGAAGCGGAGCTTGAAGCTTCCCGGATCGAAGTTCTGATACATTCCGGCTGTGTAGAGCCAGCGGTCGCCTATGCCTCCCGAGAGGTTGAGGTCGAAGTTCTGCATACCGAAATGGTTGGCCTTGTAGTTGAACTTGCCGCTAAACTCCTTTTGGCCTAATTCGCTGAAAGCCGACACAGCATAAGCTATATTGCCTGTCTTAATTGCACTCTCAGACGGTGTCATAAGATCGGTGCCCTTGAGCGAAGCATCGCTGCGCCAATGGGCTGAGAGCTTGTGCACCGACGAAGAGTAAACTGCTGGCAGTCCATTCTCATATACGGTTACGTCCTCACTCGGCAGTCCTATCTGGATCTCGCGCGGCTTGTTAGCGTCGGCAGCATTGAGCATTACGTTGCGCTCTTCCTTCTTGCTTTGTTCTGACTCGTTGGTCGAGGTGTTTTCTGTATGCGATTGTGCATACGTGCCTGTTGTGGCTGATGCCAAAATGGCAATTGATAATGTTTTGAGTTTAAGGTCCATAATTTCGTGATGTTTTGATTTCGGTTGCAAAGTTACTCGCAATTCTGGCTAAATGTATGGATGCGTAAATTCAAAGTAGACGGAAGTAAAACAAAACACTAACATAAACGTCTAATAATCAGTTGTTTTGATGTTTATACTTTTTTATCAAAGTAAATGTATTTATCTCGATTATAATCGTTAAATTTGCAGCAAAAACCTTTAAAACCGATTGCTATGCGACTGTTTTTCTACATTATTCTCATTCTAATGCCGCTAAGAATGGCGGCCAAAACCAGTCTGGCTACTGCCAATATAGTCGACGAGCACCACATATTGCAGCTTCTCGACAGCTATGTGGACCGTCGCGACGACTTCGTCAAACAAAAGGAGGCGAAGATAAATAAATTGAAGATGAAGCTGCGAACTGCCGACAACAACACCTCGCGACTTGCCATTCTCAACAGCATCTACCACGAATACTACACCTATAGCTACGACTCGGCTATGGTCTATGTGAACCGTGGACTCGACCTCGCCCAGGCCATTAACAACCCCCACTACATCACGCTCAACCGCATCAACCGTGCCGCCGTGCTGTCGACGGGTGGCTTCTACAGCCAAGCCGAGATGCTGCTGCAGGAGATTGGCGCAAAGGGCGTGCCCGCAAATCTGAAGCAATATTATCATTACACACAGACGTGGCTCTACAACTATTGGGAGTCGTTCTGCAGCAAGTCGGAGTTTGCAAGCCTTTATCACAAAAAGAAGATTGAATATCTGCAATTTACGGTGGACGCCACAAGCCCCCGCGATGTGGCTCTGCATGCCTATCTGAGCGGCGAACTGGCATTCATGGGCAACCCCTTGAGCAAAACCGTATTGAAACTCTACACAGCGGCGCTCGACAACAGTCCCGTGGACAGCCGCGTCCATGCCTCTGCCGCCTACTGCGTAGCACGCTACTACCGCGAAATGGGCGACATGCTGCTTTATGAGAAATATATCGTGGAGGCGGCAATTTCCGATATGGTTTGCCCGCTGAAGGAGAACCTCGCCCTGCAGGAGTTCTCCACCTATCTGTATAAGAAAGACCCTAAATTTGCCGACCGTGCCGCCCGCTACATCTACTGCTCTATGGAGGACGCCCGTTTCTACAACAACCGCCTGCGAATGCTCGAAATTTCAAATATCCTGCCCATTATCGCCACTGCCAACCAAGAGGCTCTGGCGCATAAGGAGCACATTGTGCGTGGAGTGCTTGCCGTGGTCAGCTTCCTCTCGCTCGTGCTCTTTGCCATGGCCATATTCGGCTACAAGCAGAACAAGTGGCTGGCACGCAGCCGACGCGAAGTGAAGAGCCAGAACCGCCAGCTCACCGAACTCAACGAGAAACTCATCGCCACCAACCACCGCCGCGAGACCTACATGAGACTCTTCATGGACATCAGCGCCGTGTATATACGCAAGCTCCTTGAATACCGCAAGCTCGTAAGCCGAAAAATAAAGGCCAACCAGACTGCCGACCTCCTCAAGACCATCAACAGTTACAGGCTTGCCGAGGAGGAGGCGACGACCTTTTATACTCGCTTCGACAGAGCCTTCATTGAACTTTACCCAGGATTTGTTGACGAACTCAACGGACTGCTCCTGCCCGAAGCAAAAATTGCGCAACCATCGCCCAACAGCCTCACCACCGAAGTCCGCATTTATGCTCTAATGCGTCTTGGAGTGACCGACAGTCAGGAGATTGCCACGCTGCTCTTTTATTCCACACAAACCATCTACAACTATAAGTCGGCAATGCGCACCCGCGCAATCAACCGCGACACTTTCGACGAGGACATCAACCGATTGTGTAATGTGGGGTAAAACCATCCTTCTGCGCCAATGTGCGGTTCATAATCTCCAGCACTTCGGCGAAAGGGGCTCAGTTGAAATGACCCCCTCCTCAAGTCGTTCTCTCACAATCAATCCATCTAACCCTTTTGATATGAAATATTCTCCTTCATATTCTTAATGACAGTCGTGACAGTCGTGACAGTTGACAGTTTGTGCTGTTTATCTGACCCGCTTGAGGTGGGGGTGTCCATCAGATGGACATCCCCCTCATCCTGTCTGTTCTTCACATTACTGCTATTCGTGATACCAAGCGAGTTGGCAAGGGGGTCGGTTGAAACGACCCCCTCCTCAAGTTGTTGATGATGGTAGTTTTCTGTAATGTGGCATCAGCGGAGCATGTAGAGGAATATATACAGAAAAATGCAGTGGAAAATCTTCCTCAGCAGCGCCGTTAGCCACTATTTTGCCATAGATTGAGTCAGGGTTTAGGGCGGTTGGTGCGGCTTTCTATCATTGTTGCGTTGGCGCGAAAAGCTTTCATTGCAATTATTTGTCAGTTGTTAATACGCTGGTAATCAACTGGATAGTCTTATGGTTGCAGATTCGTAGTTCTCACACTAAACTACTACAGATTGTCATGATTGTCATGATTGTCATTAAGTTTTTTGAGAATGCGAAAAAGTGCTCTATAGTAATATAAAAATATTTTTATATTACTATAGAGAGTCTGACAACCACTTTTTTTTCTTAATGACCTTCATGACAATCATGACAATCTTAGTTTGAACGCTACTTCCGTGCAAATGCCCACTACTTCCGTACAACTATTGCATTTTGGCGTGAAATGTAGTAACTTTGCAATCGTAAAACAAACATAAAAAATTTACTCCCTCGACAGGAAAAAATTTTTCTCTCGACAGGAAAAAGAAAATAGGCAACACCTCAGGCTTCCACATTACCAAGTAGTTCATGAGGAAATGATGAAGAGGTGGTTTGGGTAAACTAATATTTTTGCTGGCAAATGTTTGCAAATCAAAAAAAATGATGTACATTTGCTGATGAAATAATAAAAAGCAGCGTTATGATAGAGAAATATATTAATCCACATACTGACTTTGGCTTTAAGCGACTCTTTGGTTCTGAGTTTAACAAGGAGTTGCTTATCAGCTTTCTAAACGCTATGTTCCATGGCGAGCAGAACGTTCAGGATGTCACGTATCTAAATTCTGAGCAGCTTGGCGACCGTGCTGATGCGAGACGTGCCATCTTCGATGTATATTGCGAGAACGACAAGGGCGAGAAGTTTATAGTGGAGATGCAGAATGTATATCAGGAGTTCTTCAAGGACCGCACTATTTATTATTCTACGTTCCCCATTCGTGAGCAGGCGCAGCGTGGAGGCGACTGGGACTTCCATCTTAATCCCGTATATACTATCGGTCTGCTGAACTTCAACTTTGCAGATGGCCTACAAAACGCCAAGCGATGGCACCATGAAGTAAAGTTGATGGAGGTAGACACGCATGAGATATTCTACGACAAACTGACGTATATCTATGTTGAGATTCCGAAGTTCGACAAGAAGGAATCGGAACTCGTGACGATGTATGACAAGTGGATGTATGTACTGAAAAATCTCTCCAAACTTATGCAACGCCCAGCGGCTCTCCAAGAACGTGTCTTTACTCGACTTTTTGAACAAGCTGAAATATCCAAGTTTAATAAGCAGGAACTAAAAATGTACGAGGATAGTGTAAATGCCTATCGCGACATAGTGAACGCTATAAGGACAGCTGAGAAGAAGAAATTTGCAGAAGGGCATGCAGAAGGACATGCAGAAGGACTTGCTGAAGGACTTGCTGAAGGACTTGCTGAGGGAATGGCTAAAGGCAAAGCAGAAGGCGAAAAAGAAACTAAGGAAAAGATTGCCGTAAACCTCCTATCTCTTGGAGTGCCTTTAGAGACTATAGTGCAAGCATCGGGCTTGTCAGAAGAAGAAATTAAGAATATTAGAAAGCTATAAAGCAATAGCGGAGGACTTCATTCTATTCCCCCGCTACTACTTTACTATTAGGTCCACCCTAAAATTCGAAGTCGTCTATTCTATTATTTCTGCTTGAACCTAATCGGCACATTGTACTTCACGTTCACAGGCTTGCCCTTCTGCTTGCCAGGCTCCCACGCAGGCATCGACTTCACCACGCGCATGGCCTCGTTGTCGAGCACATCATAGCCGGTTGACTTCACGATATGCACATCGCTGACTGTTCCGTCTTTTCCTACAACAAATCCTACAATAGCATTGCCTTGCTGCTTGGCCTTGACGGCTGACTCTGGATATTTCACATTCATCATAAGATATTCCAGCATCGCTCTGTCTCCGCCCTTGAATTTCGGCATTTCCTCAACAGCGACAAATACTTTTGGGGCAGACTCTTTGGACTGTATATTGGCGGTGGGCATGGCAGTTGATGTGGGGTTGATTTCCTTGGCCATAGTGCTCACGTCGGTGGCGTTGGCAAACACGCTTACTGCCAGTGTTGCCACTGGGATGACGAACAATGCCTTGAGCATCATCCATCGGTTTGATTTCTTCTGGTTCATCATAATGATTCTTCGTTTTAGTGACTCTTTGTTAAGGTTGTTGGCAAATGGCTGCAGACGATTGCCAACCGCCTTGATTACAAGAAATTGTTGATATTGTGTAGCATTAATGCCTTTGTTTAGTACAGCCTCATCCACCTCAAACTCGTGTATGGCTTTAAGGCTCTTGCCCATCAGCCATACGAACGGGTTGAACCACTGGGCGATGGTGGCGGCTTGCAGAACGACGAGGTCGATGTAGTGGCGCAAGCGTATGTGCTCCTGCTCATGAGTGAGTATGAAGCCACGGTTGTGGGCGTAGTCGTCGTGGCTCATCACAATATAGCGGAAGAGGCAGAACGGACTTGTGGCATAGTCGGTGAGAACTATGGTGTTGCCGCTGTTGTCGGTGATGCGCTCGCATTGGCGCAGACGCAGCATCAGACCTACTGTCTGAACCAATGTTGTGGAGAATATTGCCACGACTCCAAGCGTATATATGCAGATTATAACGTCGGTGAAGCTCCACACCGGCTGTTGGCTTGCGTTGCCGCTTATCAGCACCTCGGGCAACTGAACCGCCTGGCGAACCATGTCTACCGTAGGGTTTGTGCCCTGCGTGATGTGAACCAATGGGACAACGAACGACAAGACCAGACAGCCAAGGATCATTATCCGGTTGAGACGGTGGAAGGTCTCCTTCTCAAGCAATGGCATGATGCAGAGGTAGAGCATTGCTAAGGTAAGGGAAGATTTTATAATGTAAGGTAGTATCATAGGGCTTGCGGTTTTGAATTGTCTCTTTTCTCGGTGCCTTTGTCTATCAGACTCAGTATCTCCTCAAGTTCCTCGTCAGAGATGTTCTCCTCCTTAACAAAGAATGAGATGAGCGAGTGCAGGCTGCCACCAAAGAACGATTTCTTCACTTCCTTCATTGCTTGACGTGTGTATTCGGCCCTTGTTATGAGAGGGGAGAACACGTAGGTCTTGCCTCCGCCGTCGCGCTTGTAGGAGCTGACGTACTGCTTGTGGGTAAGTATTTTCATAAACGTGGCGATAGTGGAGTAAGCGGGATGCGGCTCGGGATAAGCGTCGATTATCTCGTGCGTGGTCATTCCACGACCGTTGTCCCACAGAATGTTCATTATCTGCATCTCGGCACGTGTCAATGTATTGAATTCTTTCATTATTTCTTTCGTTTTATTGTTCTACTAATGGATTATCTAATGTTTTAGATTTTCTATTGGCAAAGATACGGCAAATGTCTGTTCGTTGTTCGCCAACATGACCCAAAGCTATTTAGGAGACAATGTTTTTAACGTATATTGTTAGATATAAGATTGGAATTATTAGATATTAACCGACAATTCCAACAAAACGAAAGCCATAAACGCCTAAAAAACGCCAACCAATAGAATTAACTTCAATTGGTTGGCGTTAAATATATAAGGCCTGATTTAATTCTATCTTTTAGTACTGCGCGTTCTACAGGCGAATAGAGCCAGCCTTGTCGCCCACGGCGCTGAGCAAAGGGTGGAGCGAGGCGTTGATGCCGCCACGCAGACTGCGCAAGCCGTTGTCGAATCCAAGTTGGATTTCTTGTCCACCACGCTGCCCTTAATCTGTTGCGCAAGGGCAGCAGGTGTGGAGCCGAGCATCAGCAGCGCTGTGGCTGCAATGGTTATTGTCGGTCATTCGTTGAGCAGAAGTTTCTCCAGCTTTGTGCCATTGACAAGTCGGATGAGGTCGACACGCTCCCCCACTCCACGTATATGTCCACTCTCGCTATACTGCCACAGGTTGGCCCTGCCATCCTCGGCGATAGTGGGGCTTTTGCCGTTGTAGTTGGCTATAAACAGATAATGGTTGTTGAAGCGCGGGGCGAGCATTGTGTTGTAATAATGCTCGTTGCTGTAGATTACGGGCAACTTGCCGTAATGCTCCTTCACGAGCGCGACGAACACAGCAACGCTGTCCTGCATCTGCTCACGGGTCCAACGCGAGCCTATGCCGCCCTCCTCCACATCGAGCACGGGCGTGAGGTCTTGGTCGGCTACAGTGGCATGGTTCTTGAAATTGAGAAACTGCATCATGGCCGACGACTTGGACGTGAAGAAATGGTAGGAGCCCACCAGGAGTCCGGCTGCCCTCGCCCCGCGCAGATTCTCGTAGTAGCGCTTGTCTGCTATCCTGTCGCCCTGGGTGGCTTTGATATAGACAAACTTGGCATTGGTGTCTGACGCCACTTTGTCCCACAATATGTGGCCATTATGCTTCGACACGTCTATGCCGTCGTAGCCGTAGTCGTCGTAGGGGTCGGAGCTGAAACGGTCGAAGAAATGCTCCACTCTGCTCACTATTGAATACTTTGATTTAAGCGGATTTCTTCGTCTATAGAAAAACACTACAACAACAAGCACGAGAAATGCTATAACCAAAAGGTATTGCGAATTACTTTTCTTCTTCATTTTCTGTATTATAACTAAAAAACATATCGATTTTTTCTACAGCAATGGCGACAACATACGAAACATCGACTCCATGAGCCGGTGGAGATAGGGACGGTGGCACAGTTCCTCCACTTCGTTGAAGTCTACGCTTTTCGCCTCGTCGTCAAGATATAGCTGTTTCATGCGCAAGGTTGTAGGACGATCATAGATGAATACATTAGCCTCGAAATTGTTCTCGAAACTGCGGAAATCGATGTTGGTGGAGCCGCATGTGCACAGTTCGTCGTCGCAGGCAAGCATTTTGCTATGGTTGAATCCAGACTCGTAAAGCCTTATCTTCACTCCTGCCTCAAGCGTCTCTACCACATACGACATGCTCGCCCACTCCAACAGATGCGAGTCGGCATGGCGCGGCACCATTAGCCGCACGTCGACTCCTGCCAAGGCTGCTGTGCGCATGGCAAAGAGCACTGGCTCGGTGGGCAAGAAATAGGGAGTCTGCATATAGACATATCGCTTTGCCTCAAGCAATATGCGCACGTAGCCCTGCATGATGTCGGGCCAAGGGGCAATGGGGCTGCTTGTGACCAATTGGGCCAAGCAGTCGTTGCTTATCCGCCAAGGCATGGGCGGATAGTAGCAGCGATTGGTAATGAGAGTGCGGTCGACGAAGAACCAGTCGACAAGAAAGGCACGCTGCATGGCGTAAACTATGCTTCCGCGCAGGCGCATGTGGGTGTCGCGCCAAGGCAACGCACCGCCTCTGATGCCCTTTACATAGCGCAGGGCTATGTTCATGCCTCCTGCAAACCCCTCTATGCCATCTACGATGCAGAGTTTGCGGTGGTTGCGATAGTTCACCTTGCTTGTGAAGGCAGGAAATTTGACGGGCATGAAGGCACACACGTCGATGCCTGCATTGCGCATACGCTCGAAGAAGCGTCGCGGCACTCGCCAACAGCCCACATCATCGTAGATGACGCGCACCTCCACGCCCTCGCGCGCTTTCTGTATCAGGGCGTCGGAGAGAAGACGTCCAAGGGGGTCGTCGGCAAAGATATAAACGTCGAGATGGATGTGGTGGCGCGCCTTGCTTATGGATTGCAGCAAGGCAGGAAAAAACTGGTAGCCATCGGTGTACAACTCCACCTCGTTGTCCTTGAACGGCAAGGCAAGGCTTTGGTTGGCAAACAGCTGCACAAGCGTGCGGTAGCGGTCGGGCACCCGAAGCTCACGCTGCTCGGCAAACTCAAGCATCTGGCGCTTGGCGAGTTGGTCGAGCGAGCGTTGGGATATGAGGCGCATTTTGCGTGTGTTCTGACCAAAGAATATATATAGCACTATTCCGAATACGGGCATGAAGAGCAACACCATCACCCAGGCCATTGTCTTTGCCGGCTGACGATTGTCCATTAGCACTGCCAGTATTATACCGACAATAACTATGGCGTAAATCAATACGAATATCCAATGCACGTAAATCATATATATATACTTTTTTTACTTGAATCCCACGAGCTTATGAGTTTGCAGCGAAAGTCGCCATTCCGGATGTTCAAGTATATAGTCGAAGCAACGCTTCACGATACTTGCATTGCGCTCGGGGTCCTGCACGTCGCACGGCTGCAAATATTTGAAGTCGGCTCTTATGCCATGATCGTCGGGGGTGGTTGTGTCTTCCTCGAAGATGCACTTCAATTCGTTGCATTCGGTTATCACGGTCTTGCCTTTGGGCGAGCATGTCACCCAATCGATGCCCTGGGCTATAGGATGGGTGCCGTTGGTCTCCATTGCCAGTTCGTAACCATGGTCGTGCATTAGGCTGATGAAGTGGCTATCCACTTGCAGCGACGGTTCGCCACCAGTGAGCACAACGAAGCGCGAGGGATAATGGCTTATGCGGTGAAGTATCTGCTCGTCGCTAAGCTCCTCGTAGGAGGCGAAATTGGTGTCGCAGAACGGACATTTAAGGTTGCATCCCGAAAAACGTATGAAGATAGCGGCGCGTCCGGTGTTGCGTCCCTCGCCCTGAAGAGAATAGAATATGTCGTTGACGCGTTTCATCCTTAGTCCTCCTCGTAAATAGCTTTGTTGCCCTCACTCTCCTGCACCATGCAGCGATAGCACTGGGGTATTTGTTCCGTAATCCAGCGGGCTATATTCTCTGCCGTAGGGTTGAAGGGCAGCACCTCGTTGAGATTGGCATGGTCGAGACGGTCGCTCACGAGTTTCTTGACATGGGTGAAGTCGACCACCATTCCGTCCTTGTTCAGCTCCTTCGACTTGCAATAGACGGTGATAATCCAGTTGTGACCATGAAGGTTCTGGCACTTGCTCTCGTAGGAGAGCGTCAGTCGGTGGCAAGCCGAGATTTCAAGGGTCTTTTCAATGTAATACATAATCAATCGTTGTTTTAAAATTATTTATAATGCCGCAGGATTACTCCGACCTGCGAATGTTTTGTTTTTTACCTCTATGTTTCTATTAATCAGTCGCGCTGTTCACGCAATGATATTGTTGCCAAGCAATCGCGCAAGCTTAGAGCGCAGCTCATGCGTGCGCTTGTATTCCTCCATAAGCTGCATCAGCAACTCGTTGTTGCCCACGGCCTGTGATATTTGTGCCTGTATGTCCTTGAGATGCTGCTCCAGATAGTCCATACGGAAGTCGTTGAGCAAATGCTCTGTCTGTTGGCGCAAGTTGTCGATACGGTTTTCCTCCTCGGCCCGCTTCTCTTCAGCGTTTTTAGGCTCGTTGTCGGATGCTGCCTTTTGCTCGTCGAGCATACGATACTGGTCGACGCAAAGGTCGGTGGCAATGCGCGAGATGTCGATGTTCTCGTGATGGATGAAGAATTGTTCGGTGTTGAAATTCTCGTCGTTGCTGTGAGCCACAGCCTCAGCCAGAATTTTGGCGAACAAAGGGTTGGCAAAACCCAGTCCGTCCACGCCAAGATTATAGTCGATATACTGCGCAATGTTAAGGCTCATTGTCGAACCGTCGTCGGCTTCCACATTATTATATATAGTAGTGTCGCCATGCCTTATTATCAATTCCACAAGCATCTTTTCAACCTTCGACGCCTGTTGCAGGGGTGTGGTTTGCTGCACAATGGGGCGGGTGGGCTGCACACGCTGCTGCTGTTGGGCGGCACGAGTCTCCTCGGATGTCTTTTCCTCATGGTTGTTGCGTATGAATCCGTTGAGTGTGTTGATGAGCGTTGCCTCGTTGAGTCCCATTCTCACCGAACAATCGTGGATGTAGGTGTCGCGCAGGATGGGGTTGATGACAAACGATATGCTGCGCAGAATGGAGTTTATCGCCTCGGAACGTTTCAGCGGGTCGCGCTCGTTCTTAAGCAGAAGGTCGGTCTTAAACTGTATGAAGTCGGTCTGATTGTCCTCTATGTATTTGCGGAAATCAGAAGCTGGATGCTTTTTGGAGAACGAGTCGGGATCGTCGCCGTCGGGCAGTAGCAGCACTTTAAGGTTCATACCTTCGGAGAGCAGCATGTCGGTACCGCGCATTGCGGCATGTATGCCGGCTGCATCACCATCGTAGAGCAGCGTGATGTTGGACGTGAATCGGTGGAGTATGTGAATTTGGTGAATGGAGAGGGCAGTGCCTGAGTTGGCCACCACATTCTCTATGCCACACTGGTGCATGGAAATCACGTCGGTATATCCCTCAACCATATACACGCGGTCTTCCTTGGCTATGGCTTTCTTGGCCTGATAGAGTCCGTATAGCTCGCGGTCCTTGTGATAAATCTCCGAGTCGGGCGAGTTGACGTATTTCTGCACCACTCCCTTTGTGCGCGAGTCGAGCAGACGTCCGCCAAAGCCCACCACCTTTCCGCTGATGCCTATCCAGGGGAAGATGACGCGTCCGGCATAGCGGTCGATAAGCTCTCCACGGTCGTTCTTATAGCAGATGCCTGTCTTGAGTATGAATTCCTCCTTGTAGCCCTTGCGCAGGGCGGTGGCGGCAAGCGCACGGCGGTCCTGAAGGTCGTAGCCAAGCTGGAACTTCTTTATTATGTCGTCGCGGAAGCCACGGCTTCGGAAATACTGCATTCCTATAGCCACGCCATCGGGGTCGTTGTGCAGGATGTTTTGGAAATAGCCTGCTGCCCATTCGTTGACAATGAACATGCTCTCGCGCTCGCTCTGCTCACGCTTTTCGTTGTCGGTGAGCTCACGCTCCTGTATCTCTATATGATATTTCTTGGCAAGCCAGCGCAATGCCTCAGGATAGGTCATCTGCTCATGCTCCATGATGAAGCCTACGGGATTGCCTCCCTTGCCACATCCAAAGCAATGACACATGCCACGAGCCGGCGACACATAGAACGAAGGCGTCTTCTCGTCGTGAAACGGGCACAGACCCTTATAGTTTGCACCACTGCGTCGCAGCGTCACAAACTCCGACACTACCTCCACTATATTGGCAGCGTCTTTTATCCTTTCTATTGTTGCGTGGTCGATCATTATCTATTGTTGCATTGATACAATATGCAAAGTTAAGCAAACTAACTGAATGCACAAAACGTTTTAGTGTGGATTTTTTCCACACTTGTTCCACGCTTTTCTACATTTCCACACTTTTCCTCATTCATACCATTTTTACAAGCTCCATTGATTATCAATAACTTATAATTTCAAGCATTGTTTTGGCACGCCCATTGCATTTAAATAGTCGAACGGCGCAACGAACTAACAACTCCAAGCAAAGTTCAAAAAAATAAAAACATTAATATTAACAATTTAAAAATTCAACGCATATGAAGAAGTTATTTTTTGCAGCAATCGCATCTATCGTTATGGTTTCAGTAAGCAACGTGTTCGCCAACAACTCTAAGGCAAACCTCGGTGCAGCAATCCCCGACGACACTACAACAGTCGACTCAATATCTCCTGCTGAACTGCCTACAGAAACTCCAGCTGAAACTCCAGTTGACACAACAGTAAACGATTCTTCGGAGTCGAACGAGACAGCAATGCTGATGTTCTCAGACACTACAAATGTGGATTCAACAAAGACAGACACCACAACCCAGGCTATTAAACACGACGTGGCATAGGAATTTAATCAATAGGTATTAAGTCAATAAGTATAAATATAATAAAGAAAGAAGAACTGAATAAACCATTTTCCTGACATAATTGCTAATACCAATAGCCAAATCAGCCTGCATCCTCTTGCGCGAACAAGAAGGTGCAGGCTTTTTCGAATTTGCTGAAGAACCTAAAATATTAATCGACAATCTGCGTTATTTATATATAAGGAAAGAATCACAACAACAGAAACAAAGAGAATTTATATGTTCAGCACCAGAATAAAAATACTTATCGGCTACGGTCTGCTCGCATTTGTCCTGCTGTCGGCCACATGGATGGTCTACGACAACACACGGTCGCTGACAGCCATCAACAGCGCATCTGAAAAGCTCATGGCTCGACGCGACATTGTCGACTCACTCGTCTATTCGATGCTCGAGACGGGAAATGCCGAACGCTCAATACTTCTTGGCGACACCTACGAATGGCAAAGGTTCGACCGCGCCCTTAGAAACTCTGCCGACAAAGCCTGCAGATTGCGACCCCTGCTCGCCGACTCGCTAAAGCAACAGCGACTCGACTCGCTTATAGACTTGCTCCACGACAAACGCCAGAACACACTGCGCGTAATGGCGGTATTGGGCAAGGACAACCGCGACATTTTCTACAACAACAAGATGAGGGCTTTGCAGAGCGGACGCGACTCGGTGGTTATACACCCGCAAACCGAGGAAAAAGGCGAGCAACACGAGACTGTGTATGAAATAGTGAAAAGCCGTCGCGGATTCTTCAGACGACTGGGCGATGCATTCCGCCGACAACACTCCGACACGGTAGGGGTGACTCACATCTCTAAACAAACCGACACCATAAACCATCATCTGAACATCACCGACTCCGTGGCTAACGCACTGGCTGAAATACGCAGCAACGAGCAAATAGCCACTGGCAAACACAAGGAAATAATTGCCAACCGCAACAACCAACTGCAATTTGTGAGCATTCAGCTGGCTTGGCGCACAGAGCAATTGCTCGAGGACATTCAGAGCGACGAGCACAGAGCCTTGCAAAACGCTCTGAACAAGGCTATTGGCGAGCGTAAGACTATGATTGTAAAGATTGCCATTCTCGGACTTCTCGCCATTCTCTCGGCTGCCATTCTCGTTGTCTACATCCTGCGCGACATACGACGCGAACGACGCGACCGAAACCGTATTCTCGAGGCAAAGGCCGAAACCGAACGCATCATGCAACAACGCGAACGACTGCTGCTCACCATCACTCACGACATTAAGGCTCCTGCCGCATCAATAGCCGGATTCATCGACCTGCTCAACGAATATGTCGACCATCCTAAGGCTATGGGTTATCTGCAAAGCATCAATGGGTCGGCCAAACATCTGTTGCAACTCGTGTCTGCCCTGCTCGACTATCATCAGCTGGAGAGTGGAAAGGCTGAGCTGCACGAGGCGAGCTTTGCTCCGACTTCGCTTGTGAGAGAGTGTACCGACGGTATGATGCCACAAGCTTTAGCCAAAAAGCTAAGCCTTAAGACAGAAATCATGCTGAAAGAAAACATGATGTGCCGATCGGACGCATTTCGCATAAAACAGGTTGTAAACAATCTTGTGGGCAATGCCATCAAATATACCGACAAGGGAGAAGTGACTGTTGCCGTGGCTATTAGCAACGGGAAAATGACGATAAGCGTGACAGACACTGGTTGCGGTATGACACCCGAGGAACAGCAGCGCGTGTTCAACGCCTTCACACGTCTGCCAGACGCACAGGGCAAGGAGGGCGTGGGACTCGGACTCTCAATTACGCGCGAGATTGTGCAACGACTTGGTGGAAGCATTAATTTGGCTTCGCGCAAAGGCAGCGGGTCGAAGTTCACGGTTATCATACCTGTGGAAATTGTGGAAAACATCGAGGGAGAAAACATAACCACAATAAAAGGCAATGAAAACAGCGCTGCCCCAATAACACATGCCTGCGCTTCTGACCACAGCGAAGACACCATGGGACAATATGACATGCAGGTGCTGATTGTCGACGACGACAGTCTGCAACAGCAGTTGCTCCTTGAGATGTTTGCACGCATAGAGGGCATCAGCCTCAATATCACCGCTACCACACACGCTCAAGAGGCTATAACTCTCGCCCGAGAAAACGCTCCACACATTGTGTTCACCGACATCGAAATGCCCGAGATGAACGGAAGAGAAATAATGAAGCGCATACGCAAAAACAATGATAAAATAAAGTTTGTTGCTATCACCGCCCACGAGCCGAGCATCATGCCTCAGCTGCGTAGCGAGGGTTTCGACGCTTGCCTGTTCAAGCCTTTCTCTGTACAGATTCTTGCTGCTACCATCTGCCAACTCACAGGCAGAATGGTGAGAGTGAGAGAGGAAAAGAAGAAGGACGAAAACAACGACATACGCTCTGCCCTGCTCCCGTTCACCGACGGCGATGAGGAAGCTGAAAACCAAATCATTGCCGACATAAGGAAGTCGATTGACGAGTATCTCGAAATGCTGCTCGACACTACGAATACCGAACTCATTGCAAAAGCAGCCCACAAGGCTATGCCGTTGCTCGAAATGCTGCAACCAGGCAAAAACGAATGGCTGGCAAGACTCACGCCCGAACATATAGGCGAAACCGACGAGAGGGAACGCGAGACTTTGGCTAAACAATTGGTAGAAAAGCTAAAACTAATAAAAACATCTGCCGTTTAGTGCAATAATCAGTAACTTTACAGTAACTTTGCACTATCTTTTCACCAACAAAAGACATTAAGGATACATTTTTTTACTGAATATGCCACATATATTAATTGTAGAGGATGACATAGCTTTCGGAACCATGCTGCAAACTTGGTTGCGAAAAAAAGGATTCGAGGTTGACAAAGCAACGTCGGTGGGAGCGGCTGTCAAGCTGCTCTCGTCGGACAAATGCGTAGACCTTGTGCTCTCCGACCTGCGCTTGCCCGACCACGACGGCTTGCGGCTGCTCGCATGGATGCGCAAGAGCAATATCAATGCGCCTTTTATTGTTATGACCAACTATGCTGAGGTGCAGAATGCCGTGCTTGCCATGAAGTCGGGAGCTGCCGACTATATTGCCAAGCCTGTGCAGCCAGACATTCTGCTTCAGAAAATCAATGACGCTATAAAAGGAAATGACGCTATAAAAGGAAACACTGCGAACAACACTATAAAAGAAAACGCTGCAACAGCAGCAAAAGAGAACAAAAAGCCTTCTTCCAATAATTCTTCAACAAGTGCTTCCTCCACAAAATCCTCTTCTTCAAGCACTCCCCGCTACATCGAAGGCAAGAGCGAGGCTTCCATGCAGCTCTACAGTTATGTGGAGCTTGTTGCCCCTACGCCTATGTCGGTGCTCATTCTTGGAGCTTCGGGCACGGGCAAGGAATATGTGGCCCACCGCATTCATGAACTCAGCCAGCGCCACGACCGCCCATTCTTTGCTCTCGACTGTGGAGCCATTCCGCGCGACGTTGCCGCGTCTGAGTTTTTCGGCCATAAGAAGGGAGCATTCACCGGAGCCGACGCCGACAAGCGCGGAGCCTTTGAGGTGGCCAACGGCGGCACGCTGTTTCTCGACGAGGTGGGCAACCTGAGCTACGACGTTCAGGTGCAGCTGTTGCGTGCCTTGCAGGAGCGACGCATACGTCCTGTCGGCGGCACGGAGGAGATTTCCATCGACATACGCTTGGTGTGCGCCACCAACGAGAATCTTGCCGAGGCTGTGAGCGAGGGACGTTTCCGCGAGGACCTCTACCACCGCATCAACGAGTTCACCATCTACATGCCCAAACTCTCGGAGCGCGGCACCGACCTTTTCCTCTTTGCCGACCTGTTCATGCGCCACGCCAACGAGGAGCTTGACCGCTCGGTGGAGGGCTTCGACTCGGCTGCTGCCGAAATGCTTGCCTCGCACTCTTGGCCAGGCAACCTGCGCGAACTCAACAATGTGGTGAAGCGTGCCGTACTGCTGACCCGCGGCAAACTCATCACCACCACCGAACTGTCTATGGCTATGGGACCTACAAAACCTATCCCTGTGGCCACTCTGCACGACGAAGACACCGAACGCTCGCGCATCATCGCCGCACTGCAACAAACCAACGGCAACAAGGCTAAGGCGGCACGACTGCTCGGGGTTGACAGAAAGACGATTTACAATAAAATAGAAAAGTTGGGAATTGAGGAAGGTTTATAATTGATATTTGCCGTTATCCCACGCTTTTTTACTAATTTTGCAAATCAAAAGAAACATAATACACATTAAAATATGGAATTAGCATCTAAGTACGACCCACAAGCAGTGGAGTCGAAATGGTATCAGTACTGGCTTGACAACAAGCTTTTCAGCAGCAAGCCCGACGGACGTAAGCCCTACACTATCGTAATACCGCCACCTAACGTGACTGGTGTGCTTCACATGGGCCACATGCTCAACAACACTATCCAGGACATCCTCGTGCGCCGAGCACGTATGGAGGGAAAGAACGCTTGCTGGGTGCCGGGCACCGACCACGCTTCTATCGCTACCGAGGCTAAGGTGGTGAACCGCCTCGCCGAGCAGGGCATCAAGAAGCGCGACCTTACTCGCGAGCAGTTCCTCGACCACGCTTGGGACTGGACCAACGAGCACGGCGGCATTATCCTCAAGCAGCTCCGCCGATTGGGAGCGAGCTGCGACTGGGACCGCACAGCGTTCACTATGGACGAGAAGCGCTCGGAGAGCGTGCTCAAGGTGTTTGTCGACCTCTACAAGAAGGGACTCATCTACCGCGGACTGCGCATGGTGAACTGGGACCCGAAGGCTCAGACTGTGCTTTCTACCGAGGAGGTGATCTACCGCGACGAGAAGAGCCATCTCTTCAACTTGCGATACTATGTGGCCGATGCCGACACCAATCCTGTTGTGCCTACTGGCTGCGAGGGCGAGGTGCTTCATCAGGACGCCGACGGACGCTACTACGCTGTCGTTGCCACCACACGTCCCGAGACCATCATGGGCGACACCGCCATGTGTGTTAACCCGAAGGACCCGAAAAACCAGTGGTTGCGCGGACATAAGGTTATCGTTCCGCTCGTAAACCGTGTAATCCCCGTTATCGAGGACCGCTACGTTGACATCGAGTTTGGTACAGGCTGCTTGAAGGTTACTCCTGCCCACGACGTCAACGACTACGCTCTCGGCAAGACACACAACCTTGAGACTATCGACATCTTCAACCCCGACGGCACTATCTCTGAGGCTGCTGGCATGTATGTAGGTATGGACCGCATGGACGTGCGCAAGCAGATTGTAGAGGACCTGAAGGCTGCCGGACTGATGGAGAAGATTGAGGACTACGACAATAAGGTAGGCTATTCTGAGCGCAACCAGGACACTGCCGTTGAGCCACGACTCTGCAAGCAGTGGTTCCTCTCGATGAAGCACTTTGCCGACATCGCTCTGCCTCCAGTACTCGAGGGCAAGATTAAGTTCCACCCCACAAAATACGTCACAACCTACCGCAACTGGTTGGAGAACATCCAGGACTGGTGTATCTCGCGTCAGCTCTGGTGGGGACACCGCATCCCGGCTTACTTCCTCCCCACAGCCGAGGGCGAAGAGGAGAAGTATGTAGTGGCTCTCACCAAGGAAGAGGCTCTTGAGGAGGCTCGCAAGATTGAGGGCTACGAGAATATCACAGCCGACCAGCTCGTTCACGATGAGGACGCTCTTGACACATGGTTCTCGTCATGGCTCTGGCCTATCTCTCTGTTCGACGGAATTAACAACCCGGGCAACGAGGAGATTAAGTACTATTATCCGACAAGCGACCTCGTGACTGGTCCGGACATCATCTTCTTCTGGGTGGCACGTATGATTATGGCTGGCGAGGAGTATATGAAGGACGTGCCTTTCCGCAACGTCTACTTCACAGGTATTGTGCGCGACAAGCTTGGCCGCAAGATGTCGAAGTCGCTCGGCAACTCGCCCGACCCAATCGGCCTTATCGAGAAGTACGGTGCCGACGGTGTGCGCATGGGAATGATGCTTTCAGCTCCTGCCGGCAACGACATTCTCTTCGACGAGAGTCTTTGCGAGCAGGGACGCAACTTCAACAACAAGATTTGGAATGCCTTCCGCCTTGTCAAGGGTTGGCAGGTGGCTGAGGGCGAGCAGCCTGAGGCCAACGCCATTGCAGCTAAGTGGTTTGAGGCTAAGCTGAAGCAGACCAACGCCGAGGTGAACGACCTCTTCTCTAAGTATCGTATCTCCGAGGCTCTGATGGCTGTCTACAAGCTCTTCTGGGACGAGTTCTCAAGCTGGTATCTTGAGATGGTTAAGCCGGCTTATGGCTCGCCTATCGACGCTACATCTTTCAACCAGACTCTCGCTTTCTTCGAGACGCTGTTGAAGATGCTGCATCCGTTCATGCCGTTCATCACCGAGGAACTCTGGCAGCACATCTACGACCGCAACGACGGCGAGTCGATCATGCGTGCCGAACTGAAGCTCGACGCTCCTACCGAGGAGGACAACAATATCGCCAACGCTATCGAAAGCGTTAAGCAGATTGTGGGTGGCGTGCGTACAGTACGCAACCAGAAGAACATCCCTAACAAGGACGCTCTCGTGCTGCAGGTAGTAGGACAGAACAACTTCGAGGCTTACTCTTCGGTTATCACCAAGATGGCTAACCTCTCTGCTATTAACGTTGTGGCTGAGAAGGACGCTACTGCCTCTGCATTCATGGTTGGCACCGATGAGTTTGCCGTGCCTCTGGGCGACATGATCGACGTGGAGGCTGAGATTGCCAAGCAGGAGGCTCAGCTCAAGCACCTTGAGGGATTCCTCGCCGGCGTGAAGAAGAAGCTCTCCAACGAGAAGTTCGTGGCTCACGCTCCTGAGGCTGTTGTTGCCATGGAGCGCAAGAAGCAGAGCGACTCTGAGGAGAAGATTGCTGCGCTGAAGGAGTCGTTAGCGGCTTTGAGAAATAAATAATTTTTTTAAAGTAGGCCCTAACTCCAACCCCTCCCCCGTAGGGATGGTTGGGGGTGGGGCTTTTTAATTTTGTCTTTTATGCTTAAACATTTCTTTTTACTACTCGTTTCTATTATTACCCTTGCTTCTTGCGGCGATGACGACCCTACCCCATCACCCGTCATTCCAACGACAGCCCAGAACACGGTTTTCGTATTTATGCCCTACACCGCCAACGACAGTGGCAACAACAGTCTCTACCCGTTCCTGCTCACCAACATCAACGACATGGAGAGAGCCATCGTCGAGAACAACGGACTGGGCGACACTCATCTTATCATCTTCATATCTAACGGGCCAAACAAGAGCAACCTCATAAACATAAGCTACAACAAAGGCAAGTGTGTGCGCGACACTGTCAAGACCTACGACACTGCCACCTACACCTCTGCCGAGGGAATAACAGCGCTGCTTGGTGACGCCAAGAAATATGCTCCGGCAAAAAACTACTCGATGATTGTGGGATGTCATGGCGAGGGATGGTTGCCTGCAGCCAAAAAGACTACAAGATTCTTCGGAGGCATGAAATACCAAATCAACATCACCGACCTTGCCCAGGGCATAAAGAAAGCCGGAATGTCGATGAACTACATTATGTTTGACGACTGCTACATGTCGACCGTCGAGGTGGCTTACGACCTGCGCGAGGTTACAAACTATCTCATTGCCTCTACAAGCGAGATGATGGACTACGGTATGCCTTACCACAAAACAATGAAATATCTCATCAGTTCCACACCAGACTACGAGGCTCTTTGCGACGAGTTCATCACCTTCTATAATGCTTACGAGCGTCCCTACGGAACAATTGCCGTGACTCGAACCGCAAAAATAGAAGAAATGGCGGTATTAATGAAGAACATCAACGACAATTTCACATTCAACGAGAATGACATCGACAAAGTGCAAGACCTTGACGCAATGCACTACAATCCAACTGTCTACTTCGACTTTGGCAGTTACGTTCACACTATGTGCAAGGACGACGACGCAACATTAGACTCATTCAACAAGCTCCTCAACGAACTTGTCCCATACAAGGCTTCCACACAATACATCTACTCCTATATGGGCGGATCCATAGAGGAAGTAAAGGAATTTTCGGGTCTTACCATAAGCGACCCTTCCACCAACAGCGTGGCTGTAGAGACAAAGAAGCAGACAGCATGGTGGAAAGCCACTCATTAAGCAAAAACTGTAACCGTTAACATAAAACAGTTACCATTAACAACATATATTGCTCACATGATTGTTAGATTTTTCGTTTTGATAAGTAAAAAAGAGAAATAATACAAAATTAAGGCAAAAAAGTACGGTTTTTCTCTTGTCAGTTTAAAGGAAAGTCGTACCTTTGCAATGTAGTTTTTTCTCATTAATTAGCTATCTGGGTCTCAGCTCTTCGTGATGAAGGGTTGGGACATTTTTTTTGTAAAAAAAATAACACTTACTTTTATAACTAACAATTATTTTAATCGCTAACAAAACAAAAGACTGTAGGTGTTTCGATAAAATATGTAACAAAACGTCAAATCACTTTAATTTTTCAATAAAATTACCTAAATCACTTGCTTTATAAAACTATAAAGTGTAAATTTATGCCGAATTTATGGATATGAGCTATTTCATATCCACAACAATTAAAATTTAGGGGTGATGAAACAGTCGCAAATTTACATATTGTCATCATCGTTCAAGAAGGCTCAAATGGTATTGGGTTTTCTCTTGTTAGCTTGCGGCTGTTCTATCTACATGATTTTCCGAAGCCAGGACATTGTACTAAACAAATGGTGCCAATCTTTGGGCATAGCCGATTTTGTTGAGCCTATGCGCATGTCGGTAAAAGACAGCCATGTGCCCGACTTTATTCTATACAGCTTGCCAGACGGACTTTATTGCGCTTCGTACATACTGCTGATGGATGCCGCGTGGGAGGGCAAGGGGCTTTCAAGAAACATTGCCGTCGCGCTAATACCTTCGGTTGCTATCATGCACGAGATTGCGCAAGGCATAGGATGGGCAAGGGGCACATTCGACATCTGCGACCTAATATTCTACGCCTTGCCCTTGGCTCTGTATTTCACATGGCACAAATCAGCTCTCAAAAAAGAATGAACATTATATTTTTCAATAACAATTATAACCTAACACACTAAACCAAACAATTATGAAAAAGTTATTTTTTCCTTTGTTTCTGATAGCATTGTTTGCTATTGGATTCGCAGCTTCTGATTTACCTGACGTAGGCAACACCGACAAACCTGCCGACTTGCAAAACGCAGAAGGTATTATCACCGTCAAGACAGACATAGGCGACTGGGACGCTGCCTATCTCACAAAGTTGGGCTATTTCTGCTACAAAGAGGTGGTTGACGACGAAATGGAAGGCACAGAGGGGCTCTACCGCTCTGTCACCTACATGCCAGAGAACAGCACCGAGATGGTGAGCCTCATATCTACAAGAGAGGGCAACATACCAACACAGATGGTTACCAACAGCGGCATAGTATACTTCAGCTTCCCCAACGACTCTATACTTGAGCTTCTTTACGACGACGGCAACGATGTGACCATGCTCGACAGCATTGCCTACAGCAAAGAGGACCTGCTGAAGCTTTCTTCGGGCACCGACCCATTCAAGGCTACTCTATCAGCAGCTGTCTCGCTGCTTGAGAAGAACAAGTCGCACCTGACTCAGGCACAGGTGATTAAGAAATATTGCGATGTATTCAAGCAGGTGAGCGTTCTCGTCTACGGCAAGAACGAACAGCTCATCAAGGACCTCATCAAGGGCGCAACGGGCAACTATCAGTTTGCCGACAAGATTAAAGAGTGGTATGATAAATACATCAACCAAAGTGTATGCAACACCCTTTGTTTGTGGACTGGCAAGGCTACATTCAAGGTAGGTGGCTCGTCATGCACTCTGAGCGGCACTATATGGTGCCCGTCTAAGGACTACAACAAATATGGCACCTATGGCATCGTGTGCGACGCCGACCCTGCAAAGCTCACTTTGGGCAACGCTGAATACGAGGGCACTGGCACTCAGCCTAAAAACAAGCTGAGCTACAGCGTTGACTTCCGCGGATTCAAGCCCAACACCACCTACTACTACAGAGCTTTCTACAAGTTTAACAGCAGCGACCACGGCAACATCACTCCAAGACATGGCAGTCCTACCGACGAGGTGATTTACGACACTACCATCAAGACATTCACCACAGGCGACAACATTCTTACGGTAGATGTGGTTATGTGTATCGACGTGACTGGCAGTATGAGCGGCATCATCAACACCGTTAAGGCCAACGCCATCTCATTCTACGACTCATTCAAGCAGTCTTGCGACGAGGAAGGCATACAGCTTGCGGCACTCAACTCACAAGTGATTGCTTTCCGCGACAAGAACGAGGATAGCAACTGGCTTGAGACAAGCCCCACCTACTCATTGCCCGGACAGAAGGACGACTTCAACAACTTCGTAAACGCATTGTACGCCGATGGCGGTGGCGACACCGCTGAAAGTGGACTTGAGGCCTTGGAGGCTGCATTCAACAAGACCGACTGGGGCACCGACGACGGCTACCATCGACAGGTTATCATCCTCTGGACCGATGCGCCATATCTCATCAACACCGACTCGCAGGTATTTTCTGATGTGACATTAGACGGACTGAAAGCCAAGTGGAACATAATGCCTTCTGGCAGACGTTTCATTCTGTTTGCACCTAATGGCACCGACTATAACGGAGGAAGCTGGGAGAATTTCGACGGATGGACCAATGTCATCCACGAGACCAACATCAGTAGTGGCTTCAACGACTTTGAGTACATCCTTAAGTCGATTATCGGTGAGCTGACAAGCAAGGGCAAGGCTCCTTGGACCAAGGCTCCTGCCACAGTAACAACTATCTGGCGTCCGAATTATTAATATTCGTATAAGTAGATGTTCACAATTATCTTTATATGTGAGCGGCAATATGTAGGAGAGTATGGCAAGGATGCCATACTCTCCTGTTAAATGCAAAAAGAGGATATTACCGTTGGTAATATCCTCTCTATTTAGTCTGTGACTCCGGCAGGATTCAAACCTGCAACCTTCTGATCCGTAGTCAGATGCTCTATTCAGTTGAGCTACGGAGCCAATCCCTATGAGCAATAAGCGTTGTTGCTTGATTGCGGGTGCAAAGGTATAACTTTTTTCTTTAACTCCAAAACTTTTCGTACTTTTTTTTCAAAACAACCGAATTTTATATCAATTTACCTGCACAAAACACCTATTTTGTGCATAAACCGTGCTCAAGACAAGGCTTTTTGTGCATTTTTAAAGCCTTATATTTGGCTGCGTAACATAAAGTTATTACTTTTGCAACACAGAATTTACAATAATAATTATATATATTATATGAGTTTGAAAATTGTTGTACTTGCCAAGCAAGTACCCGACACACGAAATGTCGGCAAAGACGCTATGACCGCTGAAGGCACCGTCAACCGTGCTGCCCTTCCGGCAATCTTCAATCCAGAAGATTTGAATGCGTTGGAGCAGGCTCTGCGCCTCAAGGAGCAGAACCCAGGTTCAACAGTAGGTATATTGACTATGGGTCCTCCCCGTGCCGCTGAGGTCATCCGCCAGGGTCTCTACCGTGGTGCCGACACCGGATGGTTGCTCTCCGACCGCTTGTTTGCAGGTGCCGACACCCTCGCCACCTCCTACGCTCTCGCCACAGCCATTCAGAAGATTGGCAATGTGGACGTGGTTATCGGTGGTCGCCAGGCCATTGATGGCGATACAGCCCAGGTGGGTCCGCAGGTTGCACAGAAGCTCGGCCTCTCGCAGGTCACCTACGCTGAGGAGATTCTCAAGTGCGAGGACGGAAAGCTCACTATCCGCCGCCACATCGACGGTGGTGTGGAGACAGTAGAGGCTCCCATGCCGCTCGTAGTCACCGTCACTGGCTCTGCAGCTCCTTGCCGTCCTGCCAACGCCAAGCTCGTGATGAAGTACAAGCGTGCCACAGCTCCTATGGAGCGCAAGCCCGAGGACAAGTACAACTATCTGTATGAGGAGCGTCCCTATCTCACTCTCAACCAGTGGAGCGTTGCCGATGTTGACGGCGATCCAAAGCAGTGTGGCCTCAACGGCTCACCCACCAAGGTGAAGGCTGTCAAGAACATTGTGTTCCAGGCCAAGGAGAGCAAGAGCCTCACAGGCAGCGATGCCGACATCGAGGGTTTGATCAAGGAATTGTTGGACGAAAAAATCATTGGATAATGAACAACGTATTTGTATATTGCGAGATAGAAGGCACTCAGGTTCAGGAAGTGTCTCAGGAGCTTCTCACCAAGGGTCGCAAGCTCGCCAACCAGCTTGGCGTCGACCTCAACGCCATCGTTGCCGGCACAGGCATCAAGGGTAAGGTGGAGGATCAGATTCTGCCTTATGGTGTCGACAAGCTTTTCGTGTTCGACGCCGAGGGGCTCTTCCCCTACACATCGGCTCCGCACACCGACATTATGGTGAACCTCTTCAAGGAGGAGAAGCCGCAGATTGCGCTCATGGGTGCAACAGTTATTGGCCGCGACCTCGGTCCGCGCGTTTCGTCATCGCTCACAAGCGGCTTGACTGCCGACTGCACAGAGCTTGAGATTGGCGACTACGACGACAAGAAGAGCGGCACCCACTACGACAACCTGCTCTATCAGATTCGTCCGGCTTTCGGTGGCAACATCGTGGCTACTATCGTCAATCCCGACCACCGTCCGCAGATGGCCACCGTGCGCAGCGGCGTGATGCAGAAGGCTCTCTACGAGGGCGAGGCAAAGGGCGAGGTTGTCTACCCAGACGTGGCTAAGTATGTGCCAGAGGCCGACTTCGTGGTTAAGGTACTCGACCGCCACGTGGAGGCTGCCAAGCACAACCTCAAGGGTGCTCCCATCGTTGTGGCTGGAGGCTATGGCGTTGGCTCAAAGGAGAACTTCGACATGCTCTTCCAGCTTGCCAAGGAACTTCATGGCGAGGTGGGCGCAAGCCGTGCCGCTGTAGACGCCGGCTGGTGCGACCACGACCGTCAGATTGGTCAGACTGGCGTCACTGTCCACCCGAAGGTTTACATCGCCTGCGGCATCTCAGGACAGATTCAGCACATCGCCGGTATGCAGGACTCTGGCATCATCATCTCTGTGAACAACGACCCCGACGCTCCCATCAACAAGATTGCCGACTATGTGATTACAGGCACTGTAGAGGAAGTGTTGCCGAAACTCATCAAGTACTATAAAGCGAATAATAAGTAATGGCTAACTATTATACCGACCATCCGGAATACGATTTCTATCTTAATCATCCGGAAATGCAGCGTGTTGTGGAACTCAAGGAGCGCAACTTCGCCGACAAAGACAAATTTGAGGATGCGCCCGTAGACTTCGAGGACGCTATCGAGAACTACAAGCGTGTGCTTGAGATTACTGGCGACATCGCCGCCAACATCATCGAGCCTAACTCTGAGGACGTTGACCTTGAGGGTCCGCACCTCGTTGACGGACGTATGCACTACGCCTCTAAGACCTACGAGAACATTGAGGCTACCCGCAAGGCAGGACTCTGGGGCATCTCTATGCCTCGCCGCTACAACGGCCTCAACATGCCTATCACTCCCTACTCTATGGCTTCGGAGATTGTGTCTTGTGCCGACGCCGGCTTCCAGAACATCTGGTCGCTCCAGGACTGCATCGAGACTCTCTACGAGTTTGGCTCTGAGGAGCAGCGCCAGAAGTATATTCCCCGCGTTTGTGCCGGCGAGACAATGTCAATGGACTTGACAGAGCCCGACGCTGGCTCCGACCTTCAGCGCGTCATGCTCAAGGCCACTCAGGACGAGGACGGCACATGGCGTCTCAACGGCGTTAAGCGCTTCATCACCAACGGTGACTCCGACATCCACCTCGTGCGTTCACGCTCATTACTTGGCTTCAGGCGGATATCAAGCGACCCCTGGTTAA
>OCLF01000040.1_pt1 | contig 41314 bp, 46 predicted proteins | sample 1502881 | NCBI WGS metagenome assembly OCLF01 (sample SAMN03418267, study PRJEB22391) | human gut metagenome | biome: human-gut; feature: organic feature; material: feces | host: Homo sapiens | place: Tanzania | collected 2013-01
ATGCAGTAAGTTGAGCGAAAACATATTTGTCTTGAAACATAGTAGCCAATTCTTTTTGGCTGCAAAGTTACAAAATCAAGTCCGTTTCATTGCAAAATACTGCATAAAAGACTATAATTCAACTGTTTCAAAGATCGAATTGCCCTTTTTTATTGGACAGTAGTGAATAAAACTATTAATTTTACGTTCTTTTCAAAGAAAGGGGTTGTGCAATAGTGGCTTAAAGGCTAAAAGCACTACCTTTGAATGCTGTTAAATATGGTAATGTTCAAAGTCACAATTTGTGATCTCAAAAATAAAGATAGAAATATGGCAGATAATATAGAACATCAAGATAAAGGAGAACTGGTCGCAAATTGCGACCGGTTCTACAGCCATCGCCTCAAAGCGTCATGTGCCACCAATGGCTACTTTTATAAGCTCTATGCACCATTACAGGCAAATTGTCCGCAGCTTGCGGAGAATTTTATAGAGGACTTGTATATTACAGATATTCAGCGAGTTGTATCACAAAGTAAAAATCGTCCGCAAACTGCGGACGATTTCAAATTGCTTTTTCTTATTCCTTGGGATCACCATCGTCGTATCATAGATAAGATAGAAAACATGACGAAAAACTGGTATATCGGTGAAAAGAAATGCTAAGTAATCCGTTTTAAATTGTACCGAATTCGATACAATTAGAAGCCCATGGCAATGCCCTGGGGATAATAGCAATCATCAGGCGCCCTTACGTGGCGACTGGGTCGCGTCCAAAAATAACTTTTTTTCAAAACTTTCTCCCGAAATCCTTGGTAGTTTCAAAAAGAAATCGTAACTTTGTGGTGTGGTATATAGCCACATCAGTAATAGTAAAGCGAAGTATTACCGCTGATGATTGAAAATCATTAGCATAAAATGACTAATAATGAATTCAAAAGCAAAACCATTCATCAAATGGGTTGGCGGTAAAGGACAACTCATTGAACAACTGGAAGCAAAACTCCCAGCTGACTTTGATAATTGGGATGATGCGACATACATAGAGCCATTCGTTGGTGGTGGGGCTATGTTGTTCTACATGCTGCAACAGCATCCAAATATCAAACGTGCTGTGATCAACGATATTAACAGCGATTTGGTTACATGTTATAGAACTGTACGTGACAATGTGGAAGAGTTGATTCCTGCATTGCAGGATATTCAAGCCCAATATTACGCTTTGCAAGATATGGAAGCGAAACGTGAGATGTTTATGGCAGTACGCCAACGCTACAATGAGAAGAACCTTGACCCGATAGAGAATACGGCAAAGTTCTTCTTTCTAAACCGTACTTGCTTCAATGGATTGTATCGTGTAAACAAGAAAGGTTTGTTTAATGTTCCTTGCGGAAAGTATATGCAACCACAGATTTGTGATGAAGATACACTTAGGGCAGATAGTGAGTTATTGAAACGAGTGGAAATCTTAGAGGGTGATTTTGAGAACACTTTGCTCTATGCACAAGGTAAAACTTTGTTCTATTTTGACCCTCCTTATCGTCCTCTGAGTGACACTTCAAGTTTTAACGACTATACAAAAGAAGCCTTCAATGATGATTCACAAGTCAGGTTGAAGGAGTTCTGTGACAAAGTGGTGGCATAATATCCGATTTTATATATATTACGAGCTAATCATATGGTACAGACAATACAATTAGAAGTATAATATTATGGCAAAAATAATAGTAAAGAACCAAACAATAAAGACCCTATCTAAAAATGGAGTCGATTATATCTGTATCACAGATATAGCGAGACAAAAGAATGCAATAGAACCAAAAGATGTGGTAAAGAATTGGTTGCGTTCTAAAAACACATTGGAATATCTTGGACTTTGGGAGCAGTTGAATAACCCGAATTTCAAAGGAGTCGAATTCGACCCCCTTTTGAAAGAAGCAGGTTCCAACGCTTTTACAATGAGTCCAACTCGATGGGTAGAAATAACAAATGCGGTTGGTATTATTTGTAAAAGTGGGGCAAAAGGAGGAACCTATGCACAAAGGGACATTGCGTTTAAGTTTGCAAGTTGGGTTTCAGTAGAATTTGAATTGTATTTGATAAAAGAGTTCCAACGACTGAAAGAAGAAGAACAAAAACAGATAGGTTGGTCTGCCAAACGTGAATTATCAAAGATAAACTATCGTATTCACACAGATGCAATTAAGGAAAATCTTATTCCAAACGAGGTGACACGTGAACAAGCAGCTATGAAGTATGCCGATGAAGCCGATGTTCTCAACATAGCTATGTTTGGTATGACGGCAAGGCAATGGCGTGAACAGAATCCCGATAAGAAAGGTAACATTCGTGATTATGCCAATATAAATGAGCTAATCTGCCTATCGAACATGGAGAATCTCAATGCAGTGTTTATCAACGATGGTATGGCACAATCTGAACGACTCATCAAACTGAATCAGATTGCTATCCAACAAATGAGAATCCTCGAAGATACAGGAGGCAGAAACTTATTAAAGTAAAGACGGTTATGGCGCAGCAGAAATATACACAGGCACAACAAGTGATAGACACGCTTCGCAAAACAGGAGGGTATGCTACGCTTGGTGATTTGTATCATCTCGTAGATACAAATTCGTGGGCAACTAAGACACCCAACGAATCAATCCGAAGAATTGTTCAGCAATCTAACGAAATATTTAAAATACAGCCAGGTCTTTGGGCATTGGAGGAATGTCGTGAAGAAGTTATGCGCAAATTCGACATCTGCCCAAAGGAAGAAAAGAGCATTGAGCAATTTACACATGGTTACTATCAAGGACTTATTATAGAGATAGGCAACATGAAGCATTTTGCGACCTATGTCCCTGCGCAAGACCAAAACCGCAAGTTTCTTGAGAAGCCTCTGAAAGATATTTGCACAACAATCCATATTCCCAATTTTTCATACGAGAATTTGGCAGACAGAGCAAGGACGGTAGATGTCATTTGGTTTAATGAACGCAAAATGCCAAATAGCTTCTTCGAAGTTGAGCATTCTACCGACATTCAAAACTCAGTCACAAAGTTTTGTGATTTACAAGACTTCCATAGTCGCTTTTTGATAGTCGCTCCTCAGAATCGCAAGGAACAGTTTGACAAAGTGATGAGTAGAACTGCTTTCAAGGATGTAAAAGAACGAGTTGCTTTTCATAGTTATGAGAGTATCTATAAGCAATATGAGCTAATGTGTATAGCAAGGGCAAGTGAGGGATTCATTTGATTTTTGAGATCAAAAATTAACAATGTAGTAATTTGGAAAAATCACCTAAGTGTTTAACATCTATGTGTTTGTGACTTTTTAGAAATGATCTTTTATGATCACAAAAGTCAAACAATGATCATGTTGTGGTTTCTAAAGTATTTTGATATACTTTTGTACCTCAATATGGAGTATCAGATACAAATAACCGAAAGATTACAACGTTTAGAAACCATTTCAGCAGCCTCAGAAAGCGAAGCTGTAGAATTGGTGCGCAAAAAATATAGGGAAGAAAAGATAATACTTGATGCGGAAAACTTTACGGATGTAAATTTTTCGGTAGAAAATAAAGAACTACAAGTATATTACCAATCACAGAGTAAAGACTTTGTCCTTGCCCATGGCGACTGTTTCAAACTTCTCAAAGAGTTTGATTTCAAGTTCGACATGATATTTGCCGATCCTCCTTATTTCCTCTCCAATGATGGAATATCGTTGCAGAGCGGTAAAGTCGTATGTGTGAATAAAGGGAATTGGGACAAAGGTAAGTCGCAAGAGGATATGATGGCATTCAATATGGAATGGCTACGCTTGTGCCGTGACAAACTGAAAGATAATGGCACAATATGGATAAGTGGCACTTATCACAATATCTTTTCTGTGGCAAATTGTCTTACGGAACTTGGATATAAGATTCTGAATGTGATTACGTGGCAGAAGACCAATCCTCCTGCTAATATCTCTTGTCGTTTCTTTACCTATTCTACTGAGTTTGTAATCTGGGCAAGAAAAACGCAGAAAGTTCCACACAAATTCAATTATGACTTGATGAAAGAACTGAATGATGGTAAGCAAATGACAGATGTATGGCGAATGCCAGCCATCGGTCGATGGGAAAAAACCTGTGGCAAACACCCGACACAAAAGCCTTTGCGCCTTCTTGTTCGTATTATTCTTGCATCAACCAACCAAGGTGATTGGATTTTTGACCCATTCAGTGGCAGTTCTACAACTGGCATTGCCGCTAACCTATGTGGACGACGATTTGCAGGAATAGAACAAGAAGAAGAGTTTTGTAAGTTGAGCAAAGCAAGGCGTGAAGAGATAGAGAATCTTGAAAACTATAATAATCTGATAAGTCATATTGAAGATTTGCATAAATTGCAAGATTGCTCTATGGTAAGTGAAGATATTAGTGGTAACATTCAAATTCCGTTTTGATAAACTGTCCACTAAGAATATTCATTCTAGACCAAATAAATCGTGAGTTCTTGAAATCAATTATAACGAAGTATAGTAAAAAAGAAACTAAGAAGATGTTGCGGTACCGTTTATTGTTGCTACATTTGCAACAGACAATAACAAAGTATTCTAAAAAATGCCCAAAAAGAAAGTGTGGAGACATGTTGATGTATCTGGCTCATGGTCAGAGGATAGAATCTACTGTCCTTACTCACCAACAGATGTTAATAAGAACCCGAACTTGAAACAATATGTTTAGATATATTTATTTGATTTAGTAGCGTTAGTTTTTAACGCTTAGTAGTATAGTGAAGAAGTCGTGATGACTTCATTATATATTTATTCCCTGCTGGATCGTGTTAGATTCGGCAGGGAAAATTATTTTGTTTGGTACGGGTATGTTTTTCTTTGGTTTTACAAAAAATATCCGAAAAGGATTTGGTAGGTACGACAATTAAGTGTAATTTTGCAATTGGAAAAAGGTGTAATTTTTGTATGGAAAATAATCTGAAGGTTTTCACATTACCTATAGAAGAATTCGAAAAGAAATATCCGGTTAACTGTTCGATAGAAGTTCCAGGTATTCCTAAAGGTCATGTGGCAAAAATTGCATCAATGCTTAGATTTATTAGGCTAAATTTATAAGTATTGGTAAAGTAGTGTGAGCGGTGCTTTCGAGGTGAAAGTATCGCTTTTTTGTTCAATAAAAGTTTCGGCCATATTGTCAAATTGTCATTGTCAAATTGTCATTTTAAAATTCCACCTTATAATATAAGTTAAAATAAACCAGCATCATCCTCGTTTCTGATATTTTGCGTAATTTTGCAAATGATATATCACATTTTTTCAGAATTAGTATGTTGGAAAATAACACAAACGCTCCGGAGAGAAAAAATCCGATGCCATACAGACCGAAATGAATTTTGATTAACTTGAAGATACATTGTCATCATGAGAATAAATGATATAACCATAAAAAACTTCAGAGGCTTTATCGAGGAGAGGCGCTTTGAGTTTGACCCTAAAATGAATGTCATCCTGGGTGATAACACTACTGGTAAGACATCTCTGCTTCATGCCGTGCAGATAGCTCTCGGAGCATATCTACAGGCATTGAAAATCATTCCTGGAGGTAAGGCGTTCAGTAGAAATTTTTTATCAACTGATTATGTGAAGAGATATAGTGAGGCAAATAAGGATTTTATACAGGATACGGGTAAACCTGAGATTTCTGTAAATGCTGATTTCTTTGCTACAGTGTATAATCTTGATGATTATAGTCATAGCGATCAAGTTCATTCAATTTCATGGACACGCTCAAGTAACAATATATCTAAGAGAAGCGCTAATGAGTTGCTGTTAGAAGTGGCGGCTATGGAGCAGGAAAGAATATCTGCAGATACAACACACAAGAATTCAGTATTTCCTCTATTCTTAGCTTTTGGAAGCAATCGTCTTGAGAAGAATTATCGCAAGGCGCAGAAAACCCGTGCACGTGAATCAAAACTTGAAAAGGCATATAAATGTTCGCTTGATGGCCAGCAGGTAGACTTTAAAAGTGCGTTTAATTGGATTTATAAATACAATTTTAGCCTCAAAAAAGGAGCAGAGTTCGAGGGAACAGACCGAGCCTTTTTTGAAGCGATTGCACATGCTATACCAGCAATCAAAGGGTTTAGAGTTGATACAAAGAATAATGAACTCGTAGCCAGAATTCAAATGACAAAAGATCCGGCACCTTATTGGTTGACCTATGACATGATGAGCGACGGTTTTAAGGCTATGATCAATATCTGTGCAGAGATTGCCTATCGTTGTATTCAACTCAATGGATTCATTGGGGTGGAAGCGGTCAGAAGTACTCCTGGTATCGTTATGATTGACGAGATTGATCTCTTCCTTCATCCTCACTGGCAGCAGCATGTGCTTCAGGATTTACAGAATGCCTTCCCAAGGATGCAATTCATCGTGACAACCCACTCTCCGTTTATCGTTCAGAGTGTGAATAGCCAAAGCGTCATTACCCTTGATGGTGAAAAAGGTTCTAATCCGCAAATGAGGAGTATCGAAGACATTGCTGTGACAGAAATGAATATGGACACAGATAGATTCCCCAAGTACAAGAGGATGCTTGATATGGCAGAAAGATACTATCAACTTGTAAAAGATAACCATGAATCGTCAGAGGAAGCGATAAATGTGAAGAAGGAACTGGATGCCATTGAAGCAGAATTTTCAGATGATCCTGCATACGTTGCACTACTTAAAGCAGAAAGGAATTCACAATGGGACCAGTCGTAAAACTCACTCCAGGCACGCACTGTAAAGATGGTTCCACAATTCAGATTGATACTGATTATCATGATTATAAAAACGCGAAGGTTCCTCTTGTCTTTAACTTAGGCTGCATGTGCTCATATTGTGAAAAGGCTTTTGATGACGAAAGAGAACTTGCCGTTGAGCATATTCAAGCCAAAAAGTATATGGATGAAAAAGGTAATTATCCATATGCTGCCTTGGAGACTAAATGGGAAAACTTTCTGCTATCATGTGCGACTTGTAACGGCCCTGATAATAAGGGTAACAAAAATGTAATTTATGGAGAATGCCATTTACCGCATCTTAATAATACTTTCCTCTCTTTTCAATATAAGGCAGGAGGAGTGGTAAATGTGAACCCACATCTAACTGGTAAATCTCTTGCTAATGCAGAGGCTCTTCGAAAATTAGTCGGACTAAATAAAGGTCCGATGGATTCGAAGTCCAAAGATAGACGTTGGTTTGTAAGAACAGAGAAATGGGATCTTGCCATGCGTTACCTATACAAATACGAAAGCAAAAAGGTTGATATAGAAACAATAATAGATTTAGTCAAAGGTCACGGCTGTTGGTCTATCTGGTTTACAATATTCAAAGAACATCCTGAGGTTCGCAAAGAATTGATAGAACGATTTCCTGGAACTGCTAGGGAATGTTTCGATTCCGCGAATAATTATGAGCCAATTCCAAGAAATCCTAAAAATACGATAGATCCAGTTTAATATTAGAAACACTATGGAAATTTCTTAATGACTTTCCACCTTATAATATAAGTTAAAATAAACCAGCATCATCCTCGTTTCTGATATTTTGCGTAATTTTGCAAATGATATATCACATTTTTTCAGAATTAGTATGTTGGAAAATAACACAAACGCTCCGGAGAGAAAAAATCCGTTTTTTGAACCTTACAACACCCCACATGATACAGTACCCTTCAGCCGCATCCGTATAGAAGACTATGAGGAGGCGTTTCTTGAGGGAATCCGCCGCGACGACGAGGAGATAGAGAAGCTCGTGAACGACCCGGCAGAGCCTACATTCGAGAATACTATAGTGCGTGTGGACAATGAGAATGGCGAGAACTACTACGACCTTCTTTCGCGTGTGTCCACCGTGTTCTCGTGCATGATGAGTGCCGAGACATGCGACGAGCTTGACGCCTTGGCACAGAAGATGAGTCCGATACTCACCAAGCACGCCAACGACGTGAAGCTCAACCGCAAGCTGTTTGAGCGAGTGAAGTATGTCTACGAGCATCATCGCGAGCTCACACCCGAGGAGCAGATGCTTCTTGACAACTCTTATGACGGTTTTGTGCGCTCGGGTGCCTTGCTCGACGAGGAGGGCAAGGAGAAGCTGCGCAAGCTGACCGAGGAGGCAAGCATGCTCTCATTGCAGTTCTCGCAGAACCTGTTGAAGGAGAACAAGGCATTCACGCTTAATGTCACCGACGAGGCTCAGCTCGACGGACTGCCCGACACGGCACGTGAGGCTGCCGCGCTTGCAGCTAAGGAGGCCGACAAGCAGGGATGGCTCTTCACACTCGACTATCCGAGCTATTCGCCATTCATGACCTATTCCACACAGCGCGAACTAAGAAAGCAACTCTATATGGCACGCAACACCGAGGGAACCCACGACAATGCCGAGAACAACCTCGAGATTTGCAAGCGACTGGTGAACCTGCGCCGCGAGATAGCCCAGCTACTTGGCTATGACACCTATGCCGACTATGTGCTTGTACACCGCATGGCGTCGAACGCCGACAACGTATACAAACTGCTCAACGACCTTATCGACGCTTATAAGCCCACAGCCATTGAGGAGGTGAAGGCGATAGAGCGCGAGGCAAAGCAGATAGAGGGCGACGACTTTGAGGTGGAGCCGTGGGACTTTGGCTACTATTCCCATAAGTTGCAGATGCGCGAGTATAATCTCGACGCCGAGATGCTGCGCCCATATTTCGAGTTGTCGAAGGTTATAGACGGAGTGTTCGGCTTGGCCAACAAGCTGTATGGCATTACGTTCAAGGAGTCGAAGGACATTCAGGTTTATCATCCCGATGTCAAAGCCTACGAGGTGTTCGACAAGGACGGCTCGTATCTTGCCGTGTTCTATGCCGACTTCCATCCGCGTAAGGGCAAGCAGGGAGGAGCATGGATGACGGAGTTCCAGGGACAATGGATCGACCGCAAGGGAGTGAACGTGCGTCCTCACGTTAGTGTGGTGATGAACCTCACCAAGCCTACAGCCGAAAAGCCCGCCTTGCTTACGCTTGGCGAGGTGGAGACATTCCTGCATGAGTTCGGTCACTCGCTTCATGGAATGTTTGCCAACACACGTTTCGAGAGTCTTAGTGGCACCAATGTGTGGTGGGACTTCGTGGAGTTGCCGTCGCAGTTTATGGAGAACTATTCGGTGGAGAAAGAGTTTCTGCGCACCTTCGCCTTCCATTATCAGACGGGAGAGCCAATGCCCGACGAGCTGATAGAGCGCATTGTGCGCAGCCGCAACTTCATGGCAGCCTACGCATGTCTGCGACAGGTGAGCTTCGGACTGCTCGATATGGCCTACTATACCAAGAAGGAGGAGTTCAAGGACGACATAATCCCGTTTGAGAAGCAAGCCTGGGAGAAGGCAATGGTGACCAAGCAGTTGCCCGACACCTGCATGACAACACAGTTCTCGCACATCATGGCGGGAGGATATGCAGCCGGCTACTACAGCTACAAGTGGGCTGAGGTGTTGGACGCCGATGCCTTCAGCGTGTTCAAGAAGAACGGCATCTTCGACCAGAAGACGGCACAGAGCTTCCGCGACAACATCCTCTCGAAGGGTGGCACTGAACACCCTATGACGCTCTACAAGCGTTTCCGCGGACAGGAGCCGACCATCGACGCCCTGTTGGAGCGAACAGGAATAAAGAGATAGAAAGAACAGAATATTCAAACCTACAAAATGGTTGAATTATGAGCAATAACGACAAGGAACAGAAGCAGCTCCATCTCGACATGCGCTATCTGCGCATGGCTCGTATATGGGCAGAGAACAGCTACTGCCAACGCCGCAAGGTAGGTGCCTTGGTGGTGAAGGACAAGATGATAATAAGCGACGGCTACAACGGCACGCCGAGCGGATTTGAGAACGTGTGCGAGGATGAAAACAATGTCACCCATCCCTACGTGCTCCATGCCGAGGCTAACGCCATAACCAAGCTTGCCCGCAGTTCGAACAACAGCGACGGTGCCACTCTGTATGTCACGGCATCGCCCTGCATAGAATGCGCCAAGCTTATCATCCAGTCGGGCATCAAGCGCGTGATTTATGCCGAGAAGTACCGTCTGACCGACGGCATCGACCTACTTGAACGCGCCAATATAGAAGTAAAATATCTAAACCCAGACGATTATGAAAGGGAATAAGACTAACAGGTTTATGCCGTTGCTTATGGCTCTGTGCGTGGTCATAGGCATACTCATAGGCACATTCTACGCAAATCATTTCTCGGGCAACCGCCTGAACATCATCAATTCGGGCTCCAACCGCCTGTCCAACCTGCTGCACATCATCGACGACCAGTATGTTGACAAGGTGAACATCGACTCGCTTGTAGACATGGCAATACCGCAGATATTGTCCGACCTCGATCCGCATTCGGCCTATATAAGCGCCAAGGACGCGCAGTCGGAGACCGACAAGCTGAAAGGCTCGTTCTCGGGTGTGGGCATTGAGTTCACAATACGCAAGGACACTATTCATGTGCAGAATGTGGTGAAGAACGGTCCGGCTCAGCGTGCGGGATTGCTTGCCGGCGACAAGATTGTGAGCGTAGACGGCAAGCCCTTCGTGGGCAAGATAGTCACTCAGGACGAGGCTATGAGACGACTGAAGGGTCCGAAGGACACTAAGGTGAAGATAGGAGTGGTGCGCTATGGACAGAAGGCTGTGAAATACTTCACCGTGACTCGCGGCGACATCCCGCAGAAGAGCATTGCTGCCACATACATGCTCGACGACAACACGGGCTACATCAAGATTAAGAGTTTCGGCGAGACTACGTATCCCGAATTGCTCATCTCCCTGGCTCAGCTGTCGCAGGAGGGATTCTCCAACCTCGTAATCGACCTGCGCGACAACACAGGAGGCTATATGGACCCTGCCGTGCAGATGGCAAACGAGTTTCTGCCTAAGAACAAGCTCATTGTTTATATGGAAGGACGCAAGTCGCCACGCAAGGACTTCATGTCCGACGGACATGGCTCATATCAGAAGATACCGCTTGTGGTGCTTATCAACGAGGCTTCGGCTTCGGCATCCGAGATATTTGCCGGTGCCATGCAGGACAACGACCGTGCCACTATCATTGGCCGACGCTCGTTTGGCAAGGGACTGGTGCAGCAGCAGATTGGCTTCCCCGACGGTTCGATGATACGTCTCACCATTGCACGCTACTATACTCCTTCAGGACGCTGCATTCAGAAGCCGTTTGTGCCTGGCGACAACCAGGACTACGAGAACGACCTGCTCGCACGCTACCAGCATGGAGAGTTCTTCTCGCAGGACAGCATCAAGCACACAGGTCCGGCTTATCATACAGGCATCGGACGTGTGATATATGGAGGTGGCGGCATCACGCCCGACATCTTCGTGGCTGAGGACACGCTCGGAATGACTTCCTATTACAAGCAGGCTGCCATGTCGGGACTTATACTTCAGTATGCCTTCAACTACACCGACAACAACCGTCCGAAGCTCGCCTCTTATAAGGACATGATGGAGCTGTCGCGTTATCTTGTAAACCAAGGCACGGTGGAGCAGTTTGCTGCCTTTGCCGACAAGAACGGTCTGAAGCGCCGCAACCTGATGATACGCAAGTCGCACAAGCTGCTTGAACGCTACATCAACTCGCGCATCATATACAACATGCTCGACGAACAGGCTTGGACGGAATACATCAACCAGGATGATCCCACGATAAGGGCTGCCTTGCAGGTGTTTAAGAACAATGCGGCTTTCCCGAAGAAACCGGTGGTGGGAGCAAAGGGAAAAAAGAAGAAGTAATAAGGATTAAATCAATATATAATATTGGAAAAGTCAACACTCCGCAAAGAAATAAAAAACCGCAAACGACAGTTCACGCGACAGGAATTGCACGAAATGTCGTTTGCGGTTGTTCAGCGTCTTTTGTCGCATGGCCGACTGAAAGAGGCTAAAACCGTTATGCTTTACTATTCTCTGCCCGACGAGGTGGACACACATACTCTTGTCGACTCGCTGCTTATGAGCCGCAAGACTATTCTGCTGCCACGTGTGACGGGAGAGGGAACGATGGAATTGCGAAGGTACACGGGTCCGTCTGACCTTGCCATAGGGGCTTACAATATTATGGAACCCACAGGTGAGGTGTACGACGACTATGAGGAAATCGACCTTGCCGTAATCCCCGGCGTGGCTTTCGACGCGGAGGGCAACCGCATGGGACGTGGCAAAGGCTATTACGACCGCTTCCTTCCGCTTGTTCCCCAGGCGTATAAGTTAGGCATCTGTTTCCCGTTTCAAAAGGTGGACAGCATTCCCACAGACGGGCACGACATAAGGATGGACGAGGTGATAGGCTAAGCGGGTCTATAGCCTTGCCTTGTTAGTAAATCCTTATATCCACAATCACCTGGCTTCCCACGGCCTGGTTGATGCGTTGCGCGATCTTGGTGCGCATCATCGACAGGTCTTGGCGAAGGGCAGGATTGGTAATCTTTACAAACATCGTTTGGTTTTTAATGTATTTTTCGCCAGTGTAGCGCACTATGGTGGGCCCCATTAGAGTGTCCCATGCTGCAATGGCACGTTTCTGCAGCAGGGGAGTCTCCAGTCCCTCGCGGCGCAGATACATATTCAGCAAGTCGCTGATGGATTTCACTTCACGTCGGAACATTTCTTTTCTTTTGATTGATAATTACCCATTGTGAATTGTTGATATTTCTCCTCTCTCCACGTCGAACAGCTTATAGTCGTAGCTCACGCTTCGCAGGATTTGGTCGAGATGGTCGCGGTTGGTGTCGGTGATGAATATCTGTCCGAAACCGTCGCCCGACACAAGCTTTACAATTTGTTCCACACGGTGGGCGTCGAGTTTGTCGAAAATGTCGTCGAGCAAGAGTAGGGGAGTGGTTTGTGAGGCGGTACGGCGCAGGAAGTCAAACTGTGCAAGCTTGAGAGCCAGCACAAATGTCTTGTTTTGTCCTTGCGAACCCTCACGCTTCATCTGATAGCCGCCAAGCATCATCTCCAGATCATCGCGGTGGACACCGTGCAAGGAGTAGCCCACAGCTCTGTCCTTGAAACGGTCGCGCTGTATGACATCGAGCAAAGCACCTCGCTGAGCGTGAGACACATATCTTAATGAAACCTCCTCATGTCCGTCGGACACATGGCGGTAGATGTTCTGAAACACAGGGATAAGACGCTCCACAAACTCCTGTCGCGCCTGAAATATGCGTTCGCCGTGGCGGGCCATCTCCTGCTCCCAAATGTCGAGAAGGGCAGGGTCGGGCTCGTCGTCCATCTTAAGCAAGGCATTGCGCTGCTGCAGAGCCTTGTTGTAGCTGTTCAGTGCCTCTATGTAGCCATTGTCGTACTGTGAAATAACCACATCCATGAGCCGGCGTCGCTCCTCGCTGCCACCGGCAATAAGCGTCTGGTCGGCAGGCGACACAAAGATAAGAGGAATTAATCCGATGTGCTGCGAGAGACGTTTATATTCCTTCTTGTCGCGCTTGAAGTGTTTCTTTGTGCCGCGCTTCATGCCGCAATATATCGAGATAGGGTCGTGGTCCTCGTTCTCGTAAATGCCGTCGATGACAAAGAAGTCCTGGTCGTGGGTGATAATCTGTGAGTCGATGGGGTTGAACGCGCTTCGGCAGAACGACAGATAGTAGACTGCGTCGAGCAGATTGGTCTTTCCCTCGCCGTTGTGTCCGAGAAAACAATTCAGGTTGGGCGACAGCTCAAGCGAGGCTTCGCGTATGTTCTTGAAATTGAGTATGGATATTTTTTTCAGTATCATCAGTTGAAATAATCTATGAGTATTGCAAAGTGGGTTGGCTGGCATTGAGCCAAGCATTTGCAAAGTTACCCCATTTATTATTGAAAAAAGAAAAAAAGATAGTATAAATTTCAGTATGTGAGATAAATTGAGTAATTTTGCCACACATTTTGTGTATATATAAGAAATTAAAAACAAAACAAATAAATGACAAACAAAATTGACTTTGGAGCTAATTCCCATGTAGAAAGCTCCAGCAACACTGAGGCATTCTTTATCAAGTTTAAGAAGCAGATACTCATTGCCGTTGTGGCAGTGATAGTTGTTATCGCCGGTCTGCTCCTCTACAAGGCTTATGTTCAGGCTCCGCGCGAGGACAAGGCAAGCACAGCTCTTGCCAAGGGTCAGCAGTATTTCAACCAGGAGCAGTTTGACAAGGCTCTTAATGGCGACGGCGCTGGCTATGCTGGTTTTGTGAAGATAGCAAGCGACTATAGCGGCACTGACGCAGCCAACCTTGCCGACCTTTATGCAGGTCTTTGCTACGCCAATCTTGGCAAGTGGGCTGAGGCCGTGACATATCTTGAGCAGTTCTCGTCTAAGGGCGACGCAATGATTAGCCCGTCGGCTATGGCTGCCCTTGGCAATGCCTACGCCAACACAGGCAATGTAGACAAGGCTATCAGCACTCTTAAGAAGGCTGCCGACATGGCTGACAGTAAGGCTGAGGACGGAACAAACAACAGTCTCGCTCCTACTTTCCTTGTTCAGGCTGCACAGCTCCTTGAGAGCCAGAAGAAGAACGACGAGGCTCTGAAGATTTATCAGGACGTGAAGAAGAAGTACGTGAACGCACAGGTGGTTCAGTCTTCGGAGATTGACAAGTATATCGAACGTGTAGCAGAAAAGTAATAAGCACTATGGCAACAGCACAGCACAACCTCTCTGAATACGATTTTTCGTCAATTCCCGACGCAAGCAACATGTGCTTCGGCATTGTTGTGGCAGAATGGAACCAGGACATCACCGGCGCGCTGCTCGACGGAGCCGTGAAGACTCTTGAAAAGCATGGCGCACTGCCCGAGAATATCCATGTGAAGACCGTGCCGGGAAGCTTTGAGCTTGTATATGGCGCTCATCAGATGGTGCTCCATGGCGGTTATGACGCTGTGATCATCCTTGGCAGCGTGATTCGTGGCGAGACTCCTCACTTCGACTATATCTGCCAGGGTGTGACTTATGGCATCGCCCGCCTTAACACCATAAGCGAGATACCTATCATCTATGGCTTGCTCACTACAAACGACAAGCAGCAGGCTCTCGACCGTTGCGGTGGCAAGTATGGCAACAAGGGCGACGAGTGCGCCATTGACGCTATAAAAATGGCGAAGTTCTAAAAATTAATATAGAAACAAAAAAGTCAGGCAATCGACAAATCCACTATTCGGTGTTTTGTTGATTGCCTGACTTTTTATGTTTTATTGCTAAATGATAATCAGGGGATTATTCAATCACAACAGTTGTCCAACCGTGCTTGTCTTCTACTGTGCCATACTGAATGCCGCGCAGAGTGTTGTAGAGCTTGGTTGACCAAGGTCCTGGCTTGTCGCCGAAGTTGTAAACCTTGCCAGTGTCCATGTCGTCGAGATGAGAGATAGGCGAGATAACAGCAGCTGTGCCACATGCTCCTGCCTCCTCGAATGTGTCGAGTTCCTCTTCTGGGATAGGACGACGCTCTACGGTCATGCCGAGGTCCTCAGCAATCTGCATGAGACTCTTGTTGGTGATAGACGGAAGGATAGACGACGACTTTGGAGTGACGTAAGTGTTGTTCTTGATGCCGAAGAAGTTGGCAGCACCACACTCGTCGACATATTTCTTCTCCTTAGAGTCGAGATAGAACTCGCTGGCGTAGCCCTTGGCGTGGGCGATGGAGTTGGCCTTGAGGCTTGCAGCATAGTTGCCGCCCACCTTATAAATACCAGTGCCAAGAGGAGCAGCGCGGTCGAAGTCGCGTATGATAACGTAAGGATTGCTTGAGAAACCACCCTTGAAGTAAGGTCCTACTGGTGTTACGAAGATAATGAACATGTACTCTGAAGCAGGGTGTACGCCCACCTGAGCTGAAGTACCGATGAGCAATGGGCGGATATAGAGAGTAGCGCCGCTCTCGTATGTAGGAATGTATTCCTGGTTGAGGCGCACCACCTTCTTCACCATTTCCTCGAAAAGCTCGGTAGGAAGTTCGGGCATCATGATGCCACGGCATGTAGACTGCAGACGCTTAGCGTTCTCGTCCATGCGGAATACGCGTACCTTGCCGTCGGGACAGCGGTAAGCCTTAAGTCCCTCAAAAGCCTCCTGGCCGTAGTGCAGACAGGTGGCAGCCATGTGGAGTTTTAAATACTCGTCGGAGCAAACTTCAATCTCGCCCCATTTGCCGTCGCGGTAGCAACAGCGTACGTTGTAGTCAGTCGGCATATATCCGAAAGACAACTCAGACCATGCGATATTCTTCATAACATTATCTGTATTAAGAATGAATAATTTATTACTATTTTCTTAAGGGCAAAAGTACTAATAAAAAGACAGACTGCCAACTGTTTTTTGCTTTATTTTTGGTTCATCCAGAATAAGGAGTGATAGAATTTTGAGTTTTGAGTTTTGAATTTTGAATTATGCGCTTTGCGCATTATGAATTATGAATTATGAATTTTGAATTTTGAGTTTTGAGTTTTGAATTATGGGAGTTGCTCATTAGGAATTGTTAAATTCAAAATTCAATAATTCAAAATCGCCAAAAGCGACAATTCAAAACTCAAAACTCAAAATTCAAAACTCATTAATCCGCTGACTTTAGAATTTTGTTTATTTCAGCGTCGGTCTTCGTCAGTTTGTCCTTGCATTGCGCAATGAGTTTCTGTGCAGTCTTGAGTTGTTCGCACAGCGAGTCGATGTCGAGTTCGCCGTTTTCCATTTTTGCGGCAATGTCCTCAAGCTGGCGCATTGCAGTCTCGTATTTTAATTCGCGTGGCATAATTGTTTCTTTAATGTGATGTTGTTAAACTCTGTTTTATTCCACTCTTGACTTAAAGCTTCCTTTCTCAACACGTGTCTCCACCTCGGCACCCTTAGGCAGCGTGGAAGCATCGCGCACGGCACGACCCTCATAGGTCGTGATGCTATAGCCTCGCTTAAGCAAGCGTTCAGGGTTTTCTGTCTCTATGCGTTGAGCGAGAAGTTCAAGACGGTGCTGTTCTGTGGTAAGGCGGCGGTTGACAGTATCGGCAAGTCTTGTCTCAAGGCGTTCGATGCGCAGTTTGGCATTGTCGGTTTGTCGGGCTACAGCAGCCATGATACGTCGGGAAAGCGAGTCGACAAGCGACTGCTGCCTGACGCTGACGAACGAGAAAAGCATGGGAATGCGTTCTGCCACTGACTTCATGCGCAATCGTTCAGTCTGCATTCGCCGTTGGGTGCAAAGCACAATGCGCTGGCGCAGCTGCTCAATCGAGGCATCTGTGCGTGAGACATTGTCGATGAGAAGTTGGGCAGCGGCAGTAGGAGTCTTCACCCTTGAGTTGGCCACCATGTCGAGCACGCTCTCGTCGCGGTCGTGTCCAATACCCGTGATGACAGGCAAGGGGAAATTGGCAACGTTCTCAGCTAAGGCGAGAGTGTCGAAACCTGACAGGTCGCTTGTGGCTCCACCACCACGTATTATCACTACAGCGTCAAACTCCTCCTGTCTGTCATAGATGCGGTTGAGTGCATCAATGATGCTCTGTTCCACCTGTTCGCCTTGCATGGTAGCGGTGAAAAGCTCCATGTAGAAAGCATATCCATATTGGTTGTCGATGAGCTGATGGCAGAAGTCGCCATATCCCGCAGCCCCGTCGCTTGACACTACAGCAATGTTTTGGGCGAAAGGGGAAAGGTGCAGACTTTTTTGCAAGTCGAACACACCCTCAGCCTTTAATTGGCGTATGATCTCCTGTCGGCGGCGCATGAGGTCGCCCATTGTGTACTCAGGATTGATGTCGCTCACTATCCACGAGAACCCATAGGCAGCATGAAACTGAGCCTTTACACGCAACATAACCTTCATGCCGGCATGAAGACGCTGACCTGTGACACGCTCAAACATAGGGCGCAACATCGACCATCGCGAAGCCCAACACTTAGCTGAGGCTCGTGCTATAGGGGTGTTGCTCAGCTCGTCCTTCTCCACAAGTTCCATGTAGCAATGACCGCGCACCTCGCGTGTCTCCGAGATTTCGGCTTCTACCCAATACTCATCGGGCAAGTCGATAGCTATTATCGACGACACAAGAGAGTTCAGCTCGTAAAGCGAAAGTGATTTGGGCATAAGTCAGTTGCTTGAATTACATGAATCCCTGTTTCTTCAACGTCTCCAACAGTCCTGCGGACATAGCCTCGTTGTCCTTCTTGGTGTAGCGGCAGTCGGTGAACACCTGTGCGAGAGTCTGCTTGTGGTTGATTTCAACAAACTCCCTATTCTCGGGCAAGGCCTCCTTCTCGGCATAGAAGCGGTCGATGCTCTCGGGAGTATAGTCGGTGTAAGTCTCGTTGTGCATGATGGCTTCGAGTGGCAGACGGTCGGTGAGCTGAGGTTCCTCGTCGGGCCAGCCGAGCGTAATAGTGGCTACAGGCATTACAAGACGCGGCAACTTAAGCGTGTCGATAATCATCTGAGGCATATAAACGGTGGTGCCAAGAAAGCAAAGACCGAGTCCTTCCTCTTCGGCAAGATTGCAGAAAGTCTGGCAGAAGAGCAAAGCGTCGGTAGCGGCATTCTGATAAGACAGCAGATTGTCGTAGCCAGGCACGGCTTGACGGTTGTCGGCCCAAATGGATGTGCGGCGTGTGTCGGCACAGAATGTCAGCACCACAGGAGCCGAAGTAACCATAGGCTGGTTGAAGTGGGCAGGAGCAAGGCGCTGCTTCATCTCGCTGTCGCGTGTAACGACAACGCTATAGAACTGCAGGTTGCCCATTGTCTGTGTGCGCATTGCCTCCGAGAGGAGACGGTTGAGAAGCTCATCGCTCACATTACGGGCGGAATACTTGCGTATGGAGCGGCGTGTGTTGATTGTTTTCATATCTTTATCGATGTATGTTTTAAGACTATATCTGCAAAGTTAAGAAATAAATTCATCATTAACTAATTGTTCAATTTTATTTTTACAAACAAGAGGTCACTTGTTTTTTTTAGTAAGCCGCAATGCATTCAATGCCCTCAGCCGCCACACGGTCGCGTATTTCATTAAGTTCGGCATGCGTTGCCTTGTGCAATCCTGTGGCAGGAGTCTCGCGGTCGATAGTATAAATCATTACCTCGCGGGGACGAATGCGGCGCAGAGTCTCAATCCAAGGTGTGACAAAGCGGTCGGAAGTATTGTCCACGTCATGTCCTTGGTCGTCGGTGCCCTTCATAAACATAGTCTGTACGATGCAATGACCGTTGAACGACTGCATTTCGTTAATGATCTTTTCCACGTCGTAGGCAGGCGATACAGGTCGGTCCACCTTATTTATATATATAGGGTCGATTGTGTCGAGCTTCATGATGTTGTTGTCGACAAGCATCAGGGCGCGATGAACGTCGGGACGATGGGCCAGTGTAGAGTTGGTGAGAACCGACACTTTGGCTGCAGGATAATAATCGTTGCGCAGGCGTATTGTGTCCTCAACAATGCCAAGGAAGTCGGGATGGCCTGTAGGCTCACCATTGCCCGAGAATGTAATCACGTCGAGACATGATCCTGCTTGCTTCATCTCCTTAAGCTTGGCCTCAAGACACGAGGCGATATGCTCGCGCGAAGGGCGGGGTGAGGATGTGTGGCGCAGGGCATTGTAGCCCACTTCGCAATAGATACAGTCGAACGTGCAAATCTTTCCGTCGCTCGGGTTGACGTTCACTCCAAGCGAGATGCCAAGTCGGCGGCTATGTATAGGGCCTACAATGGGTGATGGATAGAGTATTGTTGACATAATGCTATGTTTTGTTTTCACATGCAAAGATACGTGTTAATAGTGGTTAATCGCTCGACTATCTCGTTTTTTTTTTGTTATTTTGCAGGAAATTTGGTATAATATACCCATTTCGAAATGGCAAAGAAAAGAAAAAAGTCCGGCAATCGTCAAGGATTGCAGGCGGTAACTCTATGTATAAGCACCGCAATGGTGCTTGTATTGTTGGGACTTGTTGTGTTCTCCGTACTCACGGCACGCAATCTCTCGACCTATGTAAAGCAAAACATCGTGGTGACAATGATGCTTCAGGACGACATGACTCCAGGTGAGGCAAAGCAGTTCTGTGCCAAATTGCGACAGCGACCCTACATCTGCAAGCTCGACTACGTGAGCAAGGAGCAGGCGTTGCGCGAAGGCATACAGACACTTGGTGCCGACCCACGCGAGTTTGCCGACACCAATCCCTTCCTCTCTTCTATAGAGGTGACTCTCAACGCCGACTATGCCAATACCGACTCGTTGCAGTATATCTCGAAGGAACTGAAGAGCTATCCCAAAGTGAGTGAGGTGAAATACCAGAAGGATCTCATCGACAGCGTCAACCGCAACATCGCCAAGATAAGCATTGTGCTGCTTGCTATAGCCCTGCTATTGACGATAGTGTCGTTCGCGCTTATCAACAACACTGTGCGCCTTAGCATCTATGCCCGTCGCTTCACCATCCACACCATGAAGCTTGTGGGAGCGTCGTGGGGATTCATACGCGCTCCTTTCGTGCGTAGATATATGGCACTTGGACTTCTTGCCTCGCTTATAGCTTGCTGCACTCTAGGCGGAGCCATATATACATTATATATGTATGAGCCAGACATTCTTGAAGTAATCACATGGGAAGTACTTGCTATTACAGCCGGCGTTGTTGTGTTCTTCGGACTGTTCATCACGGCAATATGCTCGACAATATCCGTGAACAAGTTCTTGCGCATGAAAGCAGGAGACCTGTATAAAATTTAACATTAAAACAAATAAATCGTGGACAAAAGAAATTATGCTTTCGACAAGACCAACTTCATCCTCATTGCGGTGGGCATGTTGGTTGTCATTCTTGGTTTCATCCTTATGAGTGGTGGTGGCAGCGACGAGTCGGTGTTCGACAACGACATCTTCAGTGTGCGCCGTGTGAAGGTAGCTCCGGTGGTTTGCTTCCTCGGCTTCATCTCCATCATCTATGCGATTATACGTAAACCGAAAGATTAGGATTCTCAGATTAATGTTTGAGTGATTAATGACGAATGTAAGTTCTGCTTAACCGTGCGTTTGTGAAAACGCAAGTCGGAATGACATGGCATTTTCATAACCACCAATAATTAATCAGTAAATTAATAATTAATAATCAATAATTAAAAATTAAAGAAAGTGGATTGGTTACAAGCATTTGTCCTTGGCATTATCCAGGGCCTCACGGAATATCTGCCCGTCAGCAGTAGTGGTCATCTTGCCATTGGCTCTTATCTCTTTGGCATTGATGGCGAGGAAAACCTCGCGTTCACAGTATTGGTACACGTGGCAACTGTGATGAGTACATTCGTTGTGCTCTGGAAAGAAATTGACTGGATATTGAAGGGACTCTTCAAGTTCAAGATGAACGACGAGACAAAATATTTCCTCAACATCGTTGTGTCGATGATTCCTATCGGCATCGTAGGCGTGTTCTTCAAGGATAAAGTGGAGGAAATCTTCGGTTCGGGTCTGCTCATTGTAGGTTGCTGCCTGCTCTTGACAGCCGTGTTGCTCACATTCTCTTACTATGCAAAGCCACGCCAGCGTGAGAATATCTCGATGAAGGACGCCTTCATCATCGGTTTGGCACAAGCATGTGCCGTACTTCCTGGTTTGTCGCGCTCAGGTTCGACCATCGCCACAGGCTTGTTGCTTGGCAACAAAAAGGAGAAGTTGGCTCAGTTCTCGTTCCTCATGGTTATTCCTCCCATCCTTGGCGAGGCATTGCTCGACGTGCTTAAGGCAGCAAAGGGCGAGGAGGCATTTGGCGACATTAGCGTTCTGCCGCTTGTTGTAGGTTTTATCGCCGCATTCGTGAGCGGATGTCTTGCCTGCAAGTGGATGATCAACATTGTGAAGAAAGGCAAACTCATCTATTTCGGCATCTACTGTGCAATAGCAGGAGCCGTGACAATAGTTTGCTCATTGCTCTAAATTTAGGAATAGGACAATATGAATTTCACCAAAGGCGAAGTCATCGCCATCAACAAGCCTCTTGGCATGACGAGTTTTAGCGCCTTGGCATACGTGCGCAAGCGTCTCTGCGTGCGTCTTGGGGTGAAGAAATTAAAGGTTGGTCATGCAGGAACACTCGACCCTCTCGCTACAGGCGTGCTTGTGCTCTGCACAGGCAAGTTCACCAAGCGCATAGAGGAATTCCAATTGCATGGCAAGGAATATACAGCCACATTGCAGCTTGGAGCCACCACTCCGAGCTACGACATGGAGCATCCCGTCAACGAGACTTATCCCACCGACGGCATCACACGCGAGCGCATTGAGGAAGTGTTGCGCCAGTTTGAAGGCGACATAGAGCAAGTGCCGCCCACGTTCAGCGCATGCAAGGTGAGCGGACAGCGAGCCTACGACCTCCGACGCAAGGGACAGGACGTGGAGCTGAAAGCCAAGCAGATACGTATTGACGAGATAGAACTCTTGGGTTTCGACCCCGAGAAGATGCAGATGTCGATACGTGTGGCTTGTGGCAAGGGCACATATATCCGTGCATTGGCACGCGACATAGGCAGGGCTTTGAATTCGGGAGCTTATCTCACAGAGCTTTGCCGCACACGCTCGGGCGACTACCGCGTGGAGAACTGTATAGAACTGAAGCAGTTTGAAGAGTGGCTCGCCCAGCAGACAATTGAAACTACAGAAGATGAATAATAATAAAGAAGGACTATGAAGTTATCACAGTTTAAATTCAAATTACCCGAAGACCAGATTGCACTCTATCCTCACAGCATCTACCGTGAGTTTGAGAACGACAAAGGCGAGAAGGAATCGTTCCGCATTACACGTCGCGACGAGTGCCGACTGATGGTTTTGCATAAGAAATCTCAAACTATAGACATGTTTAAGAAGGACGCCGACGGCAAGCCCATTGAGGGCGAATACCTCGACTTCCGCAATGTGCTCGACTATTTCGACGAGCACGACACTTTCATCTTCAACGACACAAAGGTGTTCCCGGCTCGCCTCTATGGCACAAAGGAGAAGACCGACGCCAAGATTGAGGTGTTCCTCCTGCGTGAGCTTAACGAGGAGATGCGCCTTTGGGATGTGCTCGTTGAGCCTGCACGCAAGATACGTATAGGCAATAAGCTCTTCTTCGATGAGAGCGGCACGATGGTGGCTGAGGTTATCGACAACACAACAAGCCGCGGACGCACATTGCGCTTCCTCTACGACTGTCCGCACGACGAGTTCAAACGCGAACTTTACTCGCTTGGCGAGGCTCCGCTGCCACGCTATGTGATTGACCGCCGCGAGGATCATCATGCTACAGAGGACGACTTCGACGACTTCCAGTGTATATTTGCCAAGAACGAGGGTGCCGTTACGGCTCCTGCCACTGGTCTGCACTTCTCGCGCGAGCTGATGAAGCGTATGGAGATCAAGGGCATCAACTTTGCCTACATCACTCTGCATTGTGGACTTGGCAACTTCCACGATATTGAGGTTGAGGACCTCACAAAGCATAAGATGGACTCAGAGCAGATGTACATCGGTGCTGAGGCTTGTGCCATCGTGAACAAGACCAAGCAGGAAGGCCGCCACGTGTGTGCTGTGGGCACAAGTGTGGTTAAGGCTACTGAGACAGCTGTGGGCACCGACGGAATGTTGAAGGAATATGAGGGATGGACCAATAAATTCATCTTCCCGCCGTATGACTTCGGACTTGCCGACTCGATGATTTCCAACTTCTATCATCCATTGTCGACATTGCTCATGGAGACATGTGCCTTCGGAGGCTACGACCTCGTGATGGAGGCTTACAATCTCGCTGTGAAGCATGGCTATATGTTCGGTTGCTACGGCGACGCGTTGCTCATTGTGAATGACTAAGGTAGTAGAGGGCGTGTCAAAAGAAAATCTTCATACGGTTTATCTCTCGCTTGGCTCCAATCTTGGCGACCGCCATGCCATAATGCGCAGCGCCATAGCCATGATAAATGAGGAAGTGGGAAGGGTAGACCGTGAATCATCGCCACTCGAAACAGAGCCGTGGGGATTTGAATCGGCCAACATGTTTCTGAATATGTGTGTGCGCATAAAGAGCGTGTTGTCGCCAGAGCAAATCCTTACTATAACCCAGGATATTGAGCGAAAGCTTGGGCGCAAGGCGAAATCTGTTGACGGAGAATATCACGACCGCCCGATAGACATCGACATACTGATGTATGACGACTTGCATATCACCACGCCCACGCTCACTTTGCCGCATCCTTTGATGCATGAGCGTGACTTCGTGATGATACCGCTTCGCGAAATACTCGAATAAGAAATTCTTATTTTGACTAAATGACTAAATGACTAAATGACTGAATGGCGATTTTTAAGTTCATTCAGTCATTTAGTCATTTAGTCATTTTGAAAAAATTTTTTCCTAAGATAATTGCAATTATAGGAAGCCATATTTTACTCTCTCGGCAGAGAAAATTATTTTCCTCGGCAGGGAAAAATATTTTCCTCGGCAGGGAATAATATTAAGCTCTCTTATGACTTTTTTGTTTGCGATATTTTTCGCAAAAGTAGTGCGCAATAATATATAACCCTTAAAAACAGAATCCCACTCCTACGGTGAACGGATGCCATTCTGGTGCATATTTTGTGCGCAGCAGAGGAGTAAGAGCCGTACGTGCGTAGAGCATGAAGAATCCGTAGCCAAGGCGTGCCTCAAGGTTCAAGCCTACATTATTCATGTTGACGTCCTTTGTTACAGTATGTCTTTTGCCAAGCTTGTAGCGTGAGCGTTCGTTGGCGCGGAACTCTATCGACGGACCGAAAGCAAAGAAAAGGTCGTCGCTTCCTATACGGTTTGACCATTCGAGCATGATAGGTATACGTGCAGCCCAGTAGCTCAGGTAACTTTTCGACGGACTTTCGTGTTCTCCTTCGTCGTGGCATGTAGCAGCGAAAGGTTGCAGACTTGTTACCCCGTCAACGGTATTAAGCACATAGTCGTTGCTGAAATGGTGGCTGACGAAGGCTATTGCCATTGCCGATGTTACAGCCCATGAATTGCTTATCGGAAATTCGAATGTGCATCCATAGAATCCCCATTCGCCTGCCTTGCTGTCTTTAACGTTTCTGTTGTCGGATGATGTGCTGAAGGCTGATTCGCCAAGCGAGGAGCCTAATGCATAATAGAAGATAGGATAGTGGCTGTATTCCTGTCTTGCTCGTTTGTAGCCTCTTCTCGGAATAAACGGCGATGTGATGTAAACCTGCTCCACCTGCTGTCCGTCAAGATACTGTGTCTCAAGAGTCTTTTTCAGCTCCGTACCGTTCTTCTTGTATACCTTAACGTTTGTGCGCTCGCCATTTTGGCTTATTTCATACTTCTGCTTGTTGAACACGAAAGTAGTGTCGTGAGAGTTCTTGGTTACTGCTGTATTTGTTATAGTGTCGTTTTCCTGTGCGAAAGCAAGGGCAGGGACGAGAGCCGCTGTCATGAGTAATGTTCTGATATTCATATTCTTATGTTTTAATGAGTTCAAAATATTGTGTTTTTTAAACGTTTCTGATAAGTAAACCAGGCAATGAGGTGCATGTTTACCAGCCTCTCCTTGTGTAGCATATCGTCATGATGTCCTCAGGCGACAAATCGCCCTCAATGTAAATCACGGCTCCTTTGCTGTCATCATTGTTGCTGAAGAGAACATATCTGTTTTTGCCAGATGATAGAGGCAGCATCATGTAATATCCGCTGGCAATTCGTCCATTGTCCACCACCTCGCGTACCTTCTTAGCCGCATGTCGGTCGGTTTTCAACATTGAGTTGATGTTAGCGGCGTATTTATGGTTGTAAGTAAGACTCTTGTAGACGTCGAGATGATAGCCACGCAGTTTGGTGTTCTTCATCACCACCATCTTGCAACCCTTGGAATGGCCGTACTGTTGGAATATGTTGTTTACGGCAAGACCTTCTTGGGCGTGTATCTGCAATGTTCCTAAGAAGACAAAGCAAAAAAACAAAACCAACCGGACGGCAAGGAGCGGAGGTTTGTGGGGTATGTTTAATAGTTTATACATAATATATATATTTAAGAAACGGTTCTATTGTATTTTCTTGTAGTCAAGCAACCCTTTTTATTTCATCATGTCGAGTGCGCTGAAAGGGTCCTCGTTATTGGATGATACTGTTTGCAGAGCCTCGTCCACTTGTTCGTTTATCACTTTCGGATTAGTGTAGACCACTCCGTCTATTACAGCATAGTTTTGCGGAGTAGCTCCCATACCATTCTTTACTGATGGCACAAGCAAGGCTATGGCTACTGCCGCTGCCGCAACAGCCGACGAAATCCATGTGCGGGGCTTGTGCAATGCTATTAGCAATGGACTGAATTGAGGCTTTGGCTCTATATCGTCATGAGCATCAATCTCAATATCGTCATTAGACTTAGCCTCAATAAAGTTTCGCTCCTCATCCACAAAGCTGAACAAAGCGCGCAGCGGACGCCATTCCTCAGGAATGTTGTCGCCAGCGAGTCGGAACCATGAGCGTAGCTTAGCTTCCTCCTCGTTGGTAGTCTCGCCCGACATATAGCGGTCGATAAGCTTGCTGATGTCGGCTTCCTTTATTGTTGTATTGATGTTTTTAATCATTTTACTGTTCCTTTCATTATTATTTTAATGTAAGTCTCTCTTATCTTCATTCGTGCCCTCGAAAGGTTGCGGCGCAGGTTGTCGGCTGTGCATCCAGTGATTTGCATAATCTCGTCGGCTGTGTAGCCCTCAATCTCCTTCATGCGGAATATCTGCTGTTGCAAAGGCGGCAGTTGGTCTACAATCTTACCTATTAGCTTTGCCTCGTCGCGCAGTTCCGCCCTTCTGTCGTCTACGGCAATGTCTATATTCTTTGGCATTGCCGCTGTGTGGCTCTCATGCCGCTTCTGGTCGAGAAAGAGATTGCGGGTCATTGTCATGGCAAGCGACTTAAGCTTGTCGCCTGAATCAAGACGCGAGCGCATGTTCCACAGTCTGAGCATAACTTCCTGCACAAGGTCTTCGGCATTGTCTGCCGACCCTGTGACACTCAGCGCGTAGCCTAACAGCTCGTTGCGCATGGGCAGGATGATATGGTTGAATTCACTTGGTTTCATAACTGTTACATAGAGATAACGTATAAAGTTGTGAAATCGGACATCGAAATGGTGAAAAAAGTATGGAAAAAGCGATAATTGATAAAAAAAGACTGAAAACCGACCTTTTTTTATTATATTTGCAAAATTTGAAATTGCAATATCAAATATAAAATATAACCAACCAATAAATGGGCAAAGGAAAACTGGCGAAGTTCGCCGACATGGAAAGATATGAGAACGTGTTTCAGTATCCGTTCTCTGTAGCCGACAACGTGCCGTTCGACATGAAGGGACGTTGGCGCGAGATGTATTTCAAGAACGACAATCCTATAGTGCTGGAACTTGGCTGCGGCAAGGGAGAGTATACTGTGGGTCTGGCTAAGATGTTCCCCAATGTCAACTTCATCGGAGTGGACATCAAGGGAGCGCGCATGTGGACAGGAGCAACACAGGCATTGGAAGAGGGACTTAAGAATGTAGCGTTCCTGCGCACTAATATCGAGATTATCGACCGCTTCTTCGCTGAGGGCGAGGTGCAGGAGATATGGCTCACGTTCAGCGACCCGCAGATGAAGAATCCGCGCAAGCGACTCACCTCAACTTATTTCATGGAACGCTATCGCCACTTCCTTCAGGATGGCGGCACAATACATCTGAAGACCGACTCCAACTTCCTCTTCACCTACACCACCTATATGCAGCAGCACAATAACTTGTCGCTGTTGTTCCGTACGGAGGATCTTTATCACACCGAAGGACTTGACCCTCAGACTCAGGAAATCCTCGGCATTCAGACCTACTACGAGAGCATGTGGATAGAGCGTGGACTGAACATCAAGTATATGAAGTTCTCGCTGCCTAAGAACGGTGAGCTGACTGAGCCTGAAGTGGAGATTCCTCTCGACGAATACCGCAGTTATCATCGTGATAAGCGAAGCCCGAAAACAACAGCTTTGTGATTTTTGAGTTTTGAATTTTGAGTTTTGAATTATTGCCGATGGCAATTTTGATTTTTGAGTTTTGAATTAAGAATTGGATAATATATAATAAAAACTCAAAACTCATAATTCAAAATCGGCTCTGCCGACAATTCAAAACTCAAAACTCAAAACTCAAAATCGGCTCTGCCGACAATTCAAAACTCAAAACTCAAAATTCAAAATTCAATACAATGACATTATATCCAAAACTCATTATGGATGCGCTTGCCACTGTCACATATCCAGGCAACAAGAAGAATCTTGTTGAGGCAGATATGGTGGCCGACAATCTGCGCATCGATGGCATGAAGGTGTCGTTCTCGCTTGTGTTTCCGCGTGACACCGATCCGTTCCTTAAGTCAACAGTAAAGGCAGCCGAGGCTGCTATCCACTACCATGTGTCTAAAGACGTGGAAGTGACAATCAGCACAGAGTATCTTTCTAAGCCACGTCCTGAGGTAGGCAAGCTTTTGCCTAACGTTAAGAATGTGATTGCCGTAAGCTCTGGCAAGGGTGGAGTAGGCAAGAGTACTGTTGCCGCTAACCTCGCCATTGCCTTGGCACGTCTTGGCTATAAGGTGGGATTGCTCGACTGCGACATCTTCGGTCCGTCAGTTCCCAAGATGTTCCAGGTGGAAGACGCTCGTCCTTATGCTGTGAAGAAGGATGGCCGCGACCTTATCGAACCTATTGAGAAGTATGGCATCAAGTTGCTCTCTATCGGATTCTTCGTAAATCCTGATACTGCAACCTTGTGGCGTGGCGGTATGGCTTCGAATGCCTTGAAACAGCTTATTGCCGATGCCGACTGGGGTGAGCTCGACTATTTCGTGCTCGACACACCTCCGGGAACAAGCGATATCCATCTCACATTGCTTCAGACACTCGCCATAACAGGAGCAGTAATCGTTTCTACTCCGCAGAATGTGGCTCTCGCCGACGCTCGCAAGGGTATCGACATGTACAGCAACGACAAGGTGAACGTGCCTATCCTCGGATTGGTAGAGAACATGGCTTGGTTTACTCCTGCTGAACTTCCTGAGAACAAGTATTACATCTTCGGCAAGGAAGGCTGCAAGAACCTGGCAAAGGAGATGAACGTGCCATTGCTCGCACAGATTCCTCTCGTACAGAGCATCTGCGAGAATGGAGACAACGGTACTCCTGCAGCTCTCGACAATACTTCAATCACGGGTCTTGCTTTCATCAATCTTGCACAGGCTGTTGTCACAGTAGTCAACCGCCGCAACAAGGAGCAGGCTCCTACGAAGATTGTGAAGACACATAACTAATTACACGCATGTTAAACGACTGCTACTATCTGTTAACAACTGTTGTGCACGAACACAAATAGTTGTTTTAAATCAACAAAACAGCTAAAAGACGCTAAAAAAACAGCGAAATGTTTGCGTGCACAAAAAATCTTTGTACCTTTGCATCGTCAAAAGGTTAATAGATTGTTTAGGTTAGTAGTAATAGATTTAGGTTTTTAGTTATTAGGTTTAAGGTAAATTGAACGATTGTTTAACAGGTAATGATGAGAGTCCGTGAGGATTTTCATTTACTACAGAAAGTTTTTTAAGTTAAACATAAGCAATACGGCGCGGCTCGTTGAGAGTCGCGCCGTTGTTGTATATTTGCCTTCTGTTTGTTTCTTGTTTATTTTCTATTTGTTTCCAGTTTTTTTCTATTACAGCTTAAAAGCCTTTGTCGCTCCTGCGTAAACACCAGTATTTGTGAAGTCGCATAGAATGTTCATCTGTTTCTTAAGAGCTCCCTTCAGTTTCACACCCACGTTTATCTGTTGCTGCTCTCGTTGGCAGAAGGGATGAATTGAAAAAGGCACATAAATGCCATGATAAGGAAGATAATTCTCTTTAGTTTACTCATAAATAATTCTTTGTTTTTAGTGATTAATTTGTATAAGGCAAAATTAGTCAAATTATTTGGGTTAAAGTGAAAAAAAATGAGTAAGTTTGCAGTCAGTAAACAATAAAAAGCATAAACTTAATAAATAAAAAATGGACATTACCGAAAGATTCTTGAACTACACCAAGTTCGACACACAGTCGAGCGAGGAGTCGCAAACCGTACCAAGTACTTCCAAGCAGCTCATTTTTGCCAACTATCTCAAGGAAGAACTTGAGCGCGAGGGCTTGAGCGATGTTGAGATGGACGAGCAGGGCTACATCTATGCCACACTCAAGGCAAATACAAAGAAGGATATTCCTACAATAGGCTTCATCTCACATTACGACACATCACCCGATTGCAGCGGAGCCAACATCAAGCCACGTATTGTGCATGGCTACGACGGTGGCGACATCGTGCTCTCAGAGGGCATAGTGTCAAGTCCGTCAAAGTTTCCAGAGCTTAAGGCTCATGTTGGCGAGGACATCATCGTTACTGATGGCACAACATTGCTTGGCGCAGACGACAAGGCAGGCATTGCCGAGATTGTGCAGGCTATGTGTTGGTTGCGCGACCATGACGAGATAAAGCATGGCGACATCCGTGTGGCTTTCAATCCTGACGAGGAGATAGGTATGGGTGCTCATCATTTTGATGTAGAGAAGTTCGGTTGCCAGTGGGCTTACACTATCGACGGTGGCGACCTTGGCGAACTTGAGTATGAGAACTTCAACGCTGCCGGTGCCAAGGTTCATATCAAGGGTGTGAGTGTGCATACAGGTTATGCCAAGGGTAAGATGATCAACGCTTCGCGCCTTGCTGTTGAGTTTGCCGACATGATTCCTGCTACAGAGACACCTGAGGAGACCGAGGGTTATCAGGGATTCTATCATCTGCTTGGCATCAACTCATGCTGCGAGAAAGCCACCCTTTCATATATCATCCGCGACCACGACCGCGACCGTTTCGAGAACCGCAAGGACTTCATCGAGGATTGCGTAAAGAAGATGAACGAGAAGTATGGCGAGGGCACAGTTACAGTTGACCTCAAGGATCAGTACTACAACATGAAGGAGAAGATTGATCCCAACATGCACGTCATCGACATCGTGCTCAAGGCAATGCAGGAGAGTGGTGTTGCTCCTAAGGTGGAGCCTATCCGTGGCGGAACCGATGGCGCACAGCTCTCGTTCAAGGGTCTGCCATGTCCTAACATCTTTGCAGGTGGTTGCAATTTCCATGGTCCTCATGAGTTTGTCAGCATTCAGGTGATGGAGAAGGCCATGCAGGTTGTGATAAAGATATGTGAGATTACAGCTCATTTCAACGACTAAGGGAAGGTTTAACCATCAAAATTCTTGCCATACCCACTAAACCGGCAAGACAATCATGACGGAGTGGGTATGGCAGGGATGCCATACCCTCCTACATATTGCCGCTCATATATAAAGATGAATATGAACGCATACCTATCATAAGAACCTTATTAATAAAGAAAACAGTTTTAGCAATGAAAAAGATTGAAGTTTCAGAATTACACGACAATGTATTTACAACAATAGGCAAGGAGTGGATGCTCGTGACAGCCGGCAACAAAGACAAGTTCAACATGATGACAGCCTCATGGGGATGTCTCGGTTGGTTGTGGAACAAGCCTGTGGCTGTGATGTTCGTTCGTCCCGAGCGTTACACTCATGAGTTTATTGAGCAGAATGAGAATGTCAACCTTGTATTCCTTGGCAATTCCGAGGAGGCTCGCAAGGCTTATGCCTTCTGTGGATCAAAGTCGGGTCGCGACTTCGACAAGGCAAAGGAATGCTCGCTCACTCCAGAGGCTACAGACAATGGATGCGTGACATTTGCCGAGGCACGCCTCACACTTGAGTGTCGCAAGCTCTACAAGACAAAGATACGTCCAGAGGAAATGCTCGACAAGTCGATAGAGCAGTGGTATGGAGCCAAGGGCGGACTGCACGACGTGTATGTGATGGAGATTCTCTCGGCAAGCGTTGCTGAATAACAGGCTTAGTGTTGCTGAGTAGTATATATATAATAAGGTGTAATAAATTATTGCCGAACAAATACAGTAATAATGAATATAGACAAACATAAGCTGCTTGCAGCTCTTGTGCGCTCGTTCTTCGATGCCTTCTCGTCGGGAATAATCGACAACAGCGAGATGTCTGCAACAGAGCGACGCCAACCGAAGAATGTCAAGCAGTTGATGCTCGACCATTATGAGCACATTGCTCCCGTGTTCTTCGACACAATGTTTTTTCCGCTTGCGGCAATGAACTTCAAATACGAGGATATAGAGCGTGTGGTGCGTGAGTCGCAACAGCGTGGCGACGATATGATGGCACTTGTAAGGACTGCATGTGCCTCGGATTTGCTCTACGAGTCGATGGTGGCAGAATACAAGCGCAATTTCTCCTCACTTCTTGGTGGACGTTGCGCTACAGTTGCCGACCATCTCAACAGTTACACTCGTCAGCCCGACGAAGAGCAGGCTGTAGTTGAGTCCGACCGTGCCATAGAGCTTGTTGTGCGTGTTGTGATGTATGCCTATGCGCGTGGTTTGCGCCAGTCGGCCAAGGCGGGCAAGCAGTCGCTCAATCAGTCTACTTTGTTCCGACTCTTGCTCGATGCCATGAACGTGTTGCTTCTTGACGAGGCAGCCGACTTCAGCGATTGTAGCGAAGACCTGGCACAGATGTTCAATCGTGTTTGCCTTAACGAGCATAACTTTACGATTATGACATCCGAAATGGACCGCACTTATGATGAACTTGTGCGCAAGGAAGGCATAGAATAATAATGTAGTAGGCAATGGCATAACTGCTGTTGCCACTTTTTATTAAAAAAAGGCCAATTCTTTTTGTAATTTTTGAGAATTACACTAACTTTGCATCAAACTAATCAAAAAATAATCCTAAAACAAATTAAATGGAAATAAGTAAGGCCAGTCAACGTAGCCCCATATCATGGGTGCCAACTCTTTATTTTGCCATGGGTATGCCATTCGTGGTGTTGAACATGGTGTGTACACTTATGTTCAAAGGACTTGACGTGAGCGATGCTCAAATAGCTTTCTGGACATCAATCATCATGTTCCCCTGGACATTGAAACCGCTTTGGAGTCCGCTCCTCGAAATCTACAAGACCAAGAAGTTCTTCGTGATATTCACCCAGATAGCCACAGGATGTATCTTCGGACTGGTGGCTTTGGCCCTTCACTTGTCCAACTTCTTTGCCGTGAGCATAGCCTTGCTTGCCATAATAGCCTTTAGTGGTGCCACTCATGATGTGGCGGCCGATGGTGTATACATGGCATCGCTCTCAAAGGACGACCAGGCACGCTACATAGGATGGCAGGGTGCCTTCTACAACATAGCAAAGATTGCTGCCACGGGCGGTCTCGTTTACCTTGCAGGTATGCTTATCGAGATGTATACAGGCGACACTACCGGACTTGATGCTACAGCCGCAGCTGCTGCCAAGCATCAAGGCACCGTGATAGCATGGACAATAATCATGGCCGTGATAGGCGTCATTATGGTGCTTCTTGGCTTCTATAATGCCAAGTTTGTGCCGTCGGAGGCCAAGAAGGATGCAGCCGAGCGTCCAGGATTCAAGGAGACTATGGTGGAGCTTGGCAATGTGTTTGTCGACCTCTTCCGCAAGCGTCATATCGTTTATTATATCTTCTTCATTGTGCTTTATCGCTTTGCCGAGGGTTTTGTGATGAAGATAGTTCCGCTTTTCCTCAAGGCCGACCGCGCCAATCAGGGTCTTGGACTCTCCGAGAAGGAGATTGGCTTGTGTTATGGCACTTTTGGTGCAGCCGCTTTCGTCATCGGCAGTATCCTTGCAGGCTATTATGTAGCCCACCGTGGCTTGCAGAAGTCGCTCTTCTCGCTTTGCTGCGTGTTCAACCTTCCGTTTGTGGCCTACACACTTCTTGCCATCTACCAGCCCGAGAGTCTTGTGCTCATAGGTGGAGGTATTGTGCTTGAGTACTTCGGCTATGGTTTCGGTTTTGTGGGCCTCACCCTATTCATGATGCAGCAGATAGCACCAGGCAAGCATCAGATGGCGCATTATGCCTTTGCTTCGGGCATTATGAACCTTGGCGTAATGCTTCCTGGTATGCTCAGCGGATATGTGAGCGACTGGCTTGGCTATCGTCACTTCTTCATCTTCGTGCTCGTATGCACCATTCCGGCATTCCTCATCACATGGTTTGTGCCGTTCACTTATCCCGACAAGAAGAAGTAAAAGTTATTGTGCAATTAATAATTAACGACTAATCATTAATAATTCAAAAAATGAGCAAACTAATCATTTCTGGCAATCCGTTGCCAAACATGCCTTGGGAAGAGCGTCCCGAGGGACAGCGTACACCGCTTTGGCGTTGTTCAAAGAACCCTATCATTCCGCGTGACTTGCTTCCTACAAGCAACAGTATATTCAACAGTGCCATAGTTCCTTTCGGCGAGGGCTTTGCAGGAGTGTTCCGTTGCGACGACACCAACCGTCGTATGGTGCTCCATGTAGGTTTCTCTAAGGACGGCGTAAACTGGAACATCAACGAAGAGCCACTTCGTTTCGAGTGCGACAACAAGGAGATAGGCGAGTGGGTATATGGCTACGACCCACGTGTTTGCTTCATTGAGGACCGCTATTATGTTACATGGTGCAATGGCTATCACGGTCCAACCATCGGCATCGCATGGACAAAGGACTTCAAGACATTCCATCAGCTTGAGAACGCTTTCTTGCCTTACAACCGCAACGGTGTGCTCTTCCCCGAGAAGATCAATGGCAATTTCGCAATGCTTTCTCGTCCGAGCGACACAGGTCACACTCCGTTTGGCGACATCTTCTATAGCGAGTCTCCTGATATGGAGTTTTGGGGACGTCATCGTCATGTTATGGCTCCTGCAGCCTTTGAGCTTTCTGCATGGCAGTGCATGAAGATTGGTGCAGGTCCTGTGCCTGTCAAGACATCAGAAGGCTGGTTGTTGTTCTACCATGGCGTTCTCCGTTCTTGCAACGGTTATGTTTACGCCTTCGGTTCAGCACTTCTCGATCTTGAGCAGCCTTGGAAGGCAACACACCGCTCAGGTCCTTATCTCATCTCTCCGCAGACTCCTTACGAGTGCATGGGCGACGTGCCTAACGTTTGCTTCCCATGTGCCGAGGTTCACGACCCAGAGACAGGTCGCATTGCCGTTTATTACGGTTGTGCCGACACAGTCACAGGTCTCGCATTCGGTTATATCCCCGAGATTGTTGAGTGGACAAAGAAGAACAGCATAATCTAATTTTTTAGAATAATCCCTTATATAGGAGGCAGTGGCTCAATTGTCATTGTCTCCTATTTTTTATTTGCCTAAATATTTGGCTCTTATGGATTTTATTTGTAAGTTTGCCTAATAAAATATTAATCTCATGAATTATGGAAGAAAAGTTATCAAATATATTCTTGGTAAATGGGCAAACAGCACTACAGTACATTATGAAGCTCCAAGCAAAGTACAGGCAGATAGCGACAGAAGCGATATTCGAGTGTTTGAGACTGGGATATCCTCTCAACGACATGGAGATATCAGGCAAAGCACGAGAGCTGTTGAGAATGAGGAGAGTTTAAGGCTGATAAACATTGCCAAAGAAAATGGACTATATATTAATAAATCAGATTGGGATGGTTTTGGAAGTAGAAGAACAACTCCAACAGGTGAGAGTATTGTATATCTAAGTAATGATGGACAGACTTTCACAAAATTTAAATCACCATTTGCTAAATCCGCAATAAAAAATATTAGTCCAAAAGATATAATATATGAACACCTTATACATAATTTATTATTTCCTGACACCAGTTATCATTTTATTGGAATTTCAGAAGATATAAAAGGTATAAGGATTGTATTGAGGCAAAAGAACGTTTCTTGTGTTTTTGATATACCTTCACAAAAAGCTATAGATAATTACTTGAATAAAGTGTTGGGGTTAAAGAAAGAGGATAATTATTTCTATGGTAATGATTATTTTTCAGTAACAGATGTGTCTAATTTAAGTGATAATGTACTTAGTGGAGAAGACGGACATCTTTACTTTATAGATCCAATAATAAAACTTAAGAAGCCTGCCTTAGAAGTGCTTGATTTTCTTTATAAAACAAAATGTAAATAAGATTATATGATAAAGAACCTGATTTTTGATTTCGGCAAGGTGCTTGTCGACTACGATTATTTCGTTGTAATTGATAGATTCTTTGAGAGTCATGAAGTGTCGGAGGATTTCTATCGTCATTTGATGGACGACAAATGGAACGAGCGTCTCGACCGCGAAGACCGTACATTTGAGCAGATAATCGCCGACATGCAGCAGGCAAAGCCACAATGGAAGAAAGAGATACAGCAGTTTGGCGACCATTACACAGAGTTTGTGCTTGGCGAAATGCCAGGTATGCGTGCCTTGCTCGTGAAGTTGAAGGCCGAGGGATATAAGCTCTACGGTCTGACCAACTGGTGTAGCCGTGTGCATGTGACCATGAAGCAATATCCCATCTTCCAGTTGCTTGATGGCAGAATAGTGTCTTCAGAGGAGCATGTGGTTAAGCCAGAGCGTGAGATTTATGAGCTTACTTGCCGTAAACTCGGATTGAAGGCAGAGGAATGCGTGTTTGCCGACGACAAGATAGAGAATATAGAGGCAGCGCGAGCTTATGGCATGCAAGGCATTTGGTTTAAGGATGCCGTGCAGTATGAGCGTGAGTTGCGTGAGATATTAGCCCAAGAGGGAGGATGTCGCGACGCTTCATACGTAAAGACCGAACAGGATAAGTGTATGGATGGCGAAGTCTATGACTGTCACAGTCCCATATTCATCAACCGCAAATCACAGGCTACCGACTGGATGCAGCAATACAACTCTCTGTCTTATGCAAAACGTTCACAACGCTATGCCATGATTTGTGAGCAGTTTGGTAGTGTGGGTACTAATGTGTCTGTAGGTGATGGAATCATCATTGGATTTGGCGACAATATTCATATAGGCAATAATGTGAGCATAAACTATCGTTGCATACTTACAGACTGCAATTCAATTGTGATAGGCAATGATGTGCTTATTGCACCAGGTGTACAGATAAATACAGCCTCTCACCCTACACCTCTTGAAGAGCGTCTTACAAAAGACTGGAATCCGACATCAGGCGAATACCGTTGGCGTACATTTGCCCGTCCGATTATCATAGGTGATGGTTGTTGGATAGGAGCTAACGCAACTATTCTTGGTGGTGTAACCATTGGTAATGGTGCTGTTGTGGCAGCAGGTGCTGTTGTTACTAAGGATGTAGAGCCACATACTGTAGTAGGTGGTGTGCCTGCAAAAGTGATAAAGAAAATATAATTTATGGAAACAACAAATACAACTCTTTCCCCATCTCTTGAAGCCCGTGTACAGCGAGCCGTCGACAACTTCATGCAAGGCTACGGCTGTTGCCAGTCTGTAGTGGCTGCTTTTGCCGATATGTATGGCCTGGATGACAATCTTGCCAAGCGCATAGGTGCAGGCTTTGGCGGTGGAGTAGGCCGTATGCGCATGATGTGTGGAGCCGTGTCGGGCATAGTAACGCTTGTAGGTCTCGACTGTGGACAGACAGAGGGAAGCGACCGTGAGGGCAAGTCGGCTTGCTATAAGGTGGTGCAGGACTTGCTTGCCAAGTCGAAAGAGCAGAACGGTTCACTCATTTGTGCTGAGATACTTGGACTAAAGGGACACGAAAAGGCTCAATCGTCCTATGTGGCATCTGCACGCACAGCAGAATACTATAAGAGTCGCCCCTGTGCCGCCAAGGTTGAGAGTGCGGCAAGAGTATTCGCTGAGTATCTGCAGGCGAAACAATAGAAACCCGTTAAACGACATTATATATTGAATTATGGCAATAAGAGAACCTAAAAAGCGAATCTATCGCAAGCGTATTCCTTATGGTATGCAGAATTTCGAAAGTATAATATTGGAGGATTGCTACTATGTAGACAAAACTCGATTCATAGAGGAAATCGAAAACTCCAACAAATACTTCTTCTTCATACGCCCTCGTCGTTTCGGCAAGAGCCTTACCATCTCCATGCTTGAACATTACTACGACATCAGCAAAAAGGATAAGTTTGAGCAGCTGTTTGGAGGACTGTATATTGGTAAGAACCCAACGCCTGAGCACAACAGCTATCTTATTGTCCACTTGAATTTCTCGATGGTAGCAACGGGAATTGATGACTACCAAAAAGGGCTTGACAGTCATTGCAACATAATGTTCAACCATTGTTGCAGTATCTCATGCGCTATCGCAAGCAAACGCATGGCGAGGGTTATCTTCGCCGTTTCTTCAACACCATAAAGGGTTTTGCTGATGGTGCTCTTGGCAGAGTGTTTGTGACGGGTGTAAGTCCGGTTACTATGGACGACCTTACAAGTGGCTTCAACATTGGCACCAACTACTCTCTTAGCCCAAGGTTTAATGAGATGACAGGTTTTACTGAAGAGGAAGTGAGAGACATGCTTGGCTATTATGCCAGTGTGTTGTCCTTCAATCATACTGTGGATGAACTCATCCTGAAGATGAATCCGTGTCGACTACGACAAGATACGTATGCTCATACGCCACGACAAGTCGTTCAGTCATGACGCAAGCATTATCCAGAGTTTGGTGACAAAGGGTTATGTCACAGGTGCGCTCAACGAGAATTTTCCTGCCGAGCGCATCAACGACCCAGACAATTTCCTCAGTCTGCTCTTCTATTTCGGCATGGTCACTATCGATGGTACCTATCATGGCAGCACCAAGTTTGTTGTTCCCAATGAGGTGGTGCGCGACCAAATGTTCACCTATCTTCTCGATACCTATAGGGAGAACGACTTGACTTTTGAGCAATACGAAAAGAACAAACTGGAAGGTGATTTGGCTTACGAGGGCAACTTCAAGCCATACTTCAACTATATAGCCGATTGTCTTAAGCGTTTTTCTTCGCAGCGCGACAAGCAGAAGGGCGAGGCTTACGTTCATGGCTTCACGCTTGCCATGACTAGCCAGTGCAAGTTCTATCGTCCTATCTCTGAGCTCGACAACGATGGCGGTTATGCCGACATATTCCTCCTGCCGCTTTGCGACATCTATAAGGACATGGTCGACTCCTATATTGTTGAACTGAAGTATTGCAAGTCTGGCGAATCCGACGAGCAGCTAAAGCTTCTCTTCACACAAGCCTCTGCCCAAATATCTCGCTATGCCGATAGCGACATAGTCAGAGAGTCGGTTAAGACCACAAAGCTCCATAAGCTTGTGGTGATATTTCGTGGCATGGAAATGGCTGTTTGCGAAGAGATATGATGCTATATCTCGCAGGAGCATCATGTGCCTATTTCGGATATGTGTTGGAGAAAATAATAAGAGCCTGCCAATAATTCTTACTGGCAGGCTTTTTTACACTTGCCTATATTTTACCTTTATCATTTGAGTAGGCAACTTTCTCAGATGCCACAATAGTTTGTACGCCAACTCTGATGAAGCGTCCAGTACCATGGCATACTCTACATTTCTTATCCCATTGGTAATACCCACTGCCGCCACATTCATTGCATACCTCATTAATAAAATCTCTAGTCCCGTTACAATCCGGACATTCGACTTCCCCATCACCTTGGCAAGTTTCACAAGTACACCAACCTTCGTTACATAAAGATTCCCAATCGGGCATTGTATAATTTGTTTTTGGATGCCATTCAATATTCTTGTTATGGGCTTGTTCCTTTGCTTTTTGGGCTTCTTTTGCCAAACCTAACGATTGAAGAAGTATTTCTGTTTCATTAATACATGAATCAAGTTGAGAGGGATTAAAATGTATCCCTCTCAACTGTTCGTCTTGGTATTTTAAAACAGTATTTGCCTGTTTTGATTCTATTTTCTACAGTCTTGAGAGAATCAAGTGATTTAAAATTCTTTTTTTGACATAATCGGTTTTTATAAAATTATAATGCAAAGTTACATTGCTCGTCGGACAAAATTTGTCCGACATGAGTTTTTTATAAAGTATTACCTAATTTTCCACTCACTGAGTGGAAAATGTTTGGACATGTTTCGTAGAAGCCAATAAAGTGATATGGATTAGTCTTGTCTTTTACACTTCCTTCCAATCCACCAGTCCCTTTCCCTTATCATCCAGTTCTATGGCAAGAGCAATAACTTTTCGTTTGTCAGCTTTGAATGGTTCAATATATTGCTTGGCTCTTATTTGCTCGGTTGCTGCGTCAATACCGCCATTGTTACTTAGCTTCAGTTCAAGGACATAGATAATGTTGGTTGTTTCCACCACCATGTCTATTCTGCCCGTAGCAATCATTTTCTCTACTTCCACCCGACACCCGATAGCATTGAAAATTGTGCTCATAATAAGGCGGTATCGTTCTTCCATATCCATGCTTGCAAGCTTCTTGTTGCTATAGGGCACATCCGCAATGAGAGCCTTAAGGCATTTCATGGCTTCGGGAAGTTTGCAAAGCTTTAGGGAATACAACAACATGTTTTGAGTAGTTATTACTTGTGCATTCGATTGCATCGTCAAGGCGGGCAATACAATCTTGTATAGAGCCTTGCGAACTTCATTATTTGGAATGCCAAGCATATAGATGCCTTCTGTATAACTTTTTATTGTAAGATATCCCGATTGGTAGAGGAATAGTTCAGCACCGCCACCTGTCACATCCGAAGTCTCCAAAGTATCGCTGTCTATTGGGCAATCTTCAAAATTCTTCATTTTTATCTCCATGTCGTCAATAAACTTAGGAAGCAACGAGGTAGCTCCAGATGAAGCCCAGTAGTTCTTAAGGTCAGAATCAGCCAATGCATTGATGAGGCTGAAAGGATTGAATACGTCCACCATGTTGCGGCGACTGAAATGATAGCCATCGTAATATGCAGTCAACTGTGCTACGGCTTCATCGAATGTCCAGCCCTCATATTCTGCCAGCTTGTTGATTTCTGGTTTGAAATCACGTAGCATCTCTTCCTTGGTAATGCCGCAGATGGCAGCATATTCCGGCTCAAAACTGATGTTGCTCAGGTTGTTGAGCACAGAGAATAGCGAAATTTGCGTAAACTTGGTGATGCCTGTGATAAAGACAAACTTCTCGTATTTGTCGTCAGCTTTCAATATGGCAAACA
>OCLF01000041.1_pt1 | contig 41166 bp, 44 predicted proteins | sample 1502881 | NCBI WGS metagenome assembly OCLF01 (sample SAMN03418267, study PRJEB22391) | human gut metagenome | biome: human-gut; feature: organic feature; material: feces | host: Homo sapiens | place: Tanzania | collected 2013-01
ATTGTAAAAATCGCGAGAATAACTCTCTTTACAATGTACTTACCCATATTTTTCTCTCCCTCTTGGATTTGTATCGATAATGCATTGTTTTTATTTTTTAAAGCATTATCACTGCACCACGTCAAAGTATTTTGTCTAATACGCAAAAAAGTGCGAATGACGTCATTGTCATTACACACTCCATAATCTTGCTGTCTGATACAACTGTCGTTCTGACGCGAACAATTCTTTTTTATTATACACAGAAATCATACTTTGTCAATTGGATATATTTTCCCATATCATTTTTATTTTTGCATAAAAATTAGTCATATTTTTATAATACTCATTAATAAGGGCCGTTTATGCAGCTTATAAGAGTTATTTATACATTTTTATTCATTTTTTATTTCTGCATTAAAATATTAATTTTCATCGTATGATTACTTCAAATTATTAAGTGCCGTCATTAATCTGGCATTAATCAGATATTTGATGTATAATTACATATCATCTATATCAAGGAGCCATATATGCTTACATACGACGATGCACTCAATCTCAACTACTATAAAAAAACAACCTTTACCGGCTGGATGAACGGCATGCGCTTTCTCATAAAGCGCGAGGAGCCTGTCATCAAGGAAGCTACCGAGGATACTCCCGAGGAAAAGGGCGAGCCAATCTTTCATGCCTGGATATGGCCGGGGCCGTATATTTTTGACCTGACCGACGACAGCAAAAAGACTGACAATACCTTTCCTTTTACAGATGACGGTAAAAAGCAGTGCGTAGACTGGATTAATGAGATCATCAGTGCGCACTCAAACGATTATCCGAAAAATAAAACAGATGGAGAAAACCTATAAAAAAACTCTTGACTTCTCACTAAAAATATTGTAGTATACGTTTTGTGCAAAACACAAGGGCTTGTAGCTCAGCCGGTTAGAGCGCACGCCTGATAAGCGTGAGGTCGGAAGTTCGAGTCTTCTCAAGCCCATCCTTGTAATAAAGCGTATTATGAAAGCCACGGATTGCTCCGTGGCTTTTATTTACGTCTATATCTTTATTTACGTTTACACTTTTATGTGTATCTACACCTGCACAATGCGTCCGTGTCTGCCTATTCCCTTAAAAAATCCTGCATTTATTCCGTCATACCTTTTAGCACTGCACTCAGAAATCATGAGCTGCTGCTTATATTTGTAATCATCCCACTCGAGAATTGCTGTGACGTAGGGCTGTTCCTCCATTACACGCACAGTCGTATTTTTCTTTATAAACACAGGATATTTTCCGGTGTACCCCTTTTGAAGCAGCTCCTGTTCAAGCGCTTTACGCTTTTCTTTTATGCGTTCATTTATCTGCTTTCCGTAATTTCTCTCCGGATAATCCTTTGATGCTTTTATCACAAGCTTATAAATATACTGATAAAGTGGTACTCTTTTTGCATCGGCTAAATGTCTGCTCAAAAGCTTTTCAGTTTTCTCACATGGATTTGCCCTGTAGCGTGCAATGAGCTTAAGATAATCAGAGTCCGAAACCTCCCTGCAAAGCTCCTCCATAATGTCTATTCCCTCTACACGGGCCGGAAAATGATACTCCATCAAATCGCCAGGTACCGGTGTCCATCTGCGAAACGGTGCAAAGTAAATAAGGCTCTGGATAAAGCATTCTGTCTCGTTGCAGTATTCCTTTCCCATGTACATATACTTGTCCGCGATTGTTCCTACCATATATACAAGCATGCGCCACTGCTCCTGTCCCTTTACCCAGAAATGTCCTATTTCATGGTATTTAAAGCATGCCTCATGCACATGCAAATTATCAAACCAGAATGTGACCACATTGTCCTGCTGGTGCAGAATGAGTCCGTAGCCTTTTTCACTTCCTAAAACCAACGATGCCGAAACAATTTCTTCCTCGCTATGATAATCGCCCTTTAACACTGCATTTTCCACAGTCAGATAGCATTCCACCGCATCGTTCATGATATAGGGGATTATATATTTGTCGTCACTTCTGCATATATCAAATGAACCGTAATCAAAGAGCTCTGCGAGCATGTAAAATGCGCGTGGCATATCCTCTTTTAAGCCCGGAAGTGCTTTTACTAAATCCTTGTAAGCCTGCATTGTGGTATCCTTTCGTATAGGAAAAAATGATAAAAAAATAAGAATTTCAGAAGTAATAAAAACCTCTGAAACCCTTGTAAATAGTACGGGCAACAGGACTTGAACCTGCACGGTCTCCCACTAGAACCTAAATCTAGCGCGTCTGCCAATTCCGCCATGCCCGCAAACACTTTAAAAGTATATCATTTTGTTTCAGGTGTGTCAACATTATTTATCACATTACAAAAGTGAACTATTCACATTCAAACTGTATTTCCACAACAAACCTCTTCCCCTCAAGCCTTGCTTCAATACTTCCGCCCATTCTCTCCACAAGCTCCTTTGCAATCGAAAGTCCAAGCCCGCTCGATGATATGCTCCTCGCCTCATCAGCCTTGTAAAAGCGCTCAAACACCTTGTCCACATCTATATCATCAGGATTTTTCACATCGTTTGAAACCAAAATATGGACCATCTTATTTTTCTGCTTCATCTGTATGCATATACTGTTCTGTCCATGCACCAGTGCATTTTTTATCACATTCTGAAGCACTCTCCTGAGCGCCTGCGCATTTGCAGTGATAAATATCGTATCCTCACATATATCAAGCGACGGCTCAATGCCCTGCTTTTTCCACTCCTCATAATAAGAAAACACTGTCTGCTTTAAAAGTCTGCTGACACAGCAGTTAGACAGCTCTAGCTTGAAGCTGTCATTTTTAAGCTTTGTGAACATGAAAAGCTCCTCGAGCATATCCTTGAGGCTTGTGATGCGCTCCTGGATAATATCTATATAATGCTCCTGCTCACTCTTGTCAGTCTCATCCTTAAGCAGCTGAAAATAGCCGTCCAGCGAGGTAAGCGGAGTGCGGATATCGTGTGACAGGTTTGTGTACGTGTCAGATATCATCTGCTCCTTTTTTGCCGCCGCCTCACGCTGCCTGTGCCATTGCTCTAAAAATCTGTTTATGCACTCCTTAAGCCTTCCGATATCCGCCATGTTGGTATCGGTCAAAAGAAGCATATTTGTATCCTTTTCGCACAAAAAATCAAGCTGTTCATTAATGTCACGAAGCTGTGCCCTTATTTTTACGAGCACAGCTATTAAGACAGCTACCGAAACTGCAAGTATCACAGTCAGTATTTTCCAAATCATATTTTATTCCTCATTTAAATCATTATGATACCTTTTGACCCTTTAATCATTATATATCCCTGCGTTTAAACACACCGTACACTGCAATCAGTGACACCACAGCCCACACAGCGGCTACCGCAAATGCACCGCCTACAGTCTTTGCAGATGCACTCAGGTCAAGCTCAGAAATCTTGTTGACTATAAGGTAATCATTTATATCAAAGTTCTTTGCTCCGATTTTTTCAATAAGTATATTGATTCCGCTGAAAATCAGTGTAAAAATACCTGTACACATGCATACAGCGATAATCATGCTGATTACATTGTTTTTTATAATGATTGCCATTGCCATGACAAAATATACAAATAAAAGTGTGACCACATACTGGCTGCCAAGCATCTTAAATAAGTCTGCTGCATCTCCGAATTCTGCTCCATGCAAAAACAGCGGAGTCGCAATACACTGGACAATCACATCAAGTGCCATAGCCACAAGGGTAAATACCGAAAGCGCTATCATCTTTGAAAACAGCAGCACTCCACGGTTCTTCACCTGTCCGCCTACGCTCTTTATATAGCCGCTGTTTAGGTCTGCTGTTGAAAAGAGCACCGTAAATATCGCAAGTAAAAGTGCCAGGTCAAGCCCCGCTATATCGCTTTCAACCATATCTGCTATGGTCGGCACCTCATCTGACGTGTCGGATTCGTCTACTTCAAGCCCGACTGTTGCCGTTGGTCCATTCGACGATTCCACTGATGCTGTATCGTATTCATCTGCTATCTCACTGTCCGACTCACTTACCATAGTGACCTCATCAGTTGTTTCCACGATGCCCTCTGCCGCCATGCTTCTGACAAGAGCTGTCATACCGCTCGTCGCTATTGCGAGTGCCATAGCTATTACCAGTATAACATAAGCTGACTTTGTATGTATCAGTCTGTAAATATCCATTCTTACCGCATTAAACATTTGTCGCACCTCCTGTGATACTAAGGAAATATGTCTCAAGCTCCATTCCTGTGACCGCTAGCTGTGCCACCGAAACTCCTGCTGTGACAAGCGCTGTATTTAAGGCGGCGCTGTCATTCAGGCGCTCATAGACATCTATATGATTTTTGTCCACTATCATGTAGTGCACAAAGCCCATCTTATCGAGCACAGGCACTGCTTTATTTGGATTGTCCACTGTCAGTGTAATCTTCTCACTGCACTTGGAAAGCAGCTCCTCCCTGGTAATTTCCTGAAGCAGGGCTCCGTTATTTATAATGCCGTAATCTGTGGCAAGCTTTGAAAGCTCCTCCAAAATATGGCTTGAGATAAACACAGTCATATCCTGCTGTGCACACAGATTCTGAATCGTATCACGCACCTCTGCAATTCCCTGTGGATCAAGTCCGTTGATAGGCTCATCAAGCACTAAAAGGTCCGGCTCTCCAACCAGCGCCATGCCGATTCCAAGCCTCTGCTTCATACCGAGTGAGAAATTCTTTGTCTTTTTCTTTCCCACATTTAACAGACCTACCTTATCAAGTATGCCCTCTGCATAGCCCTTTTTACTGATGCCGAAGAGACGGCACTTCATCTCTATATTTTCCTTCGCCGTCATGTTTGGATATACACCCGGCGCCTCAATCAGGCAGCCCACTCTTGAGCGTACCTTTGATAAATCATTTCCCGTGTATCCAAACATGGATATCTCTCCGCTTGTCGGCTTTGCCAGACCGCCGATCATTCTCATACAGGTGGTCTTGCCGGCGCCGTTTCTGCCGATAAATCCATAGATTGCACCCTTTTTGATGTGGATATCCACATTGTCAACTGCCTTCTGGTGCCCATACTGCTTGGTCAGTGCCTTTGTCTGCAATAATATTTCACTCACAATCAAATCTCCTTTTCTTGTATTCCTTAGCAACCCTTTAAATATAATATAAATGTAAAATCCTAATACAACGCTAACAAAAAGTAAAAAAAGAGTAAAGCTTGTTTACCTTTACTCTTTCATTTTGTAGCCTATGCCCCACACGGTCTCTATGTACTCGTCATCGGTCAGCTTTTTTATCTTCTTTCTGATATTGCTGATGTGCACATCAAGAGTCTTTGTCTCGCCCATGTACGGTTCTTCCCATGCATATTCGAATATGTCCTCCTTGGCAAACACCTGTCTGGGATGCGCCATGAGAAGCTCGAGTATGGCAAATTCCTGCTTTGTGATGCCGTCAACAGCATTATCAGCTACGTAAAGCTGTCTTGAAATCCTATCAAGCACAAGCTGTCTGTGCTCTATTTTAGCAGGTCCCGCTATGTATGTATTTGCCGTATCTCCCTGCCCGGTCTCATTTTCTGCTTTTGTCCGGTTTTCTCCTGCCTTGCCCGACTTTGAAGGTACATCTGCCACCGCATGACGCAGCTGCACAGCCACTCTGGCAACGACCTCCTTTATCTCAAACGGCTTTGTGATGTAATCATCAGCGCCTGCCACGAGCAGATTGATTTTCTCATCCAGCTCATCCTTTGCCGTAAGGATTATCACCGGAAGTGACGCATCCATCTGCCGTATCCGTGCCAGAAGCTCCTCCCCTGAAAGCCCCGGAAGCATCAGATCCAATAGCACAAGCGCATAAGCTTCCCTGTCCAGCTTAAGTAAAAGCTCTCCCTCTGTGCCTGACCATGCCTGTCTTGTCCTATATCCGGCTTTTGAAAGCGCTGTCGCAAGCAGATCATTGATGTCCTTATCGTCCTCTATTATGAGTATCTCCCCGGATTTATTATCAGTCATAATATTCCCTTTCTCTATCCATTGTATCACTTCTATAATAACACTTCTATACTGACAAAATCATGCCGGACGCATTTATCTCACTATGCGTCCTATTCATTTGAATCCACCTGCTCATCGCATGTATAGGTAAGCTTCTTCTTGTAGGTTTCTTCATAAACCGCCTTCCAGGCCTCGTAGTTCTTATCAAGCATCTCCTTTGCATTTACCGCCTGCTTCTTTGACGGATCCGGATAGATTGGCTCACAGAAATGCACTGTGTATTCCTGCACATAAAAACCATCTGAATCGATTACATCGCTGTCACTCATAGTGATAAACACCGGAAGCACCGGCTTATTATTCCTTGCAGCAAATGTGAAGGCTCCCTTCTGAAGCGGTCTTGGCTTTCTGTAGTTCCACCACATGCCCTGCTCCGGATAGACAAGCACAAACTGTTTCTTCTGAAGCACACGGTCCACCGCCGTAATAAACTTCTCCATGGTCTTGAAATTCGAGCTTAGAGGCAGCGTGTTGCAGTGCCTCATCAAAAATCCGTAAAAGCCCGGAAAGCCCGTGTAATTACCCTCTCTTATGACACGATACAGCTTTTTCTTTTTAAGCTTTCCCTGCTCAAACGCAAGTGTAATGGCAAAGCTGTCAAATGCATTGAAATGATTGCATGTAATCACAGCTCCGTCAGCCACTTTCTCAAGATTTTCAACACCCTTGTATTCCTTGATGATAAGCTGTTTTTTCTTGATCAGCAGATTTACAAACCATCTGGCAAGCTTGAATGCATACTTGGTCTGTGTCTTGCTCTTTAAGCTCCTTGACAGATAGTTGATATCCTCCGGTAAAAGCGGCGGCGCCGGTGGATTAGCCTGCGCATCCTCTGCAAAGCGGCCTTCCTTTTCCAGCTCTTCAATGTGCTTTAAAAGCTCAAGCTTTTCCTCTGAACGGTGTGTATTTGTCACCTGTCGCAGATAATTGTCCTCCCTGTTGATTTCCGATACTGCAAGCTCAACGAGCTTCTCTCCCGAAACACTGTCCACATATCGCTGCTCATCTGTATAGCTTTCAAGTCCCTCTTTTATCTCACCATAGCTTGATGTGTACTTTGCATATTTCCAGAAATACTCTGCCAGACGGCAATCCTTATAGTGCCATGGCTTGGCAGCCATATTGAAATGGAACAGCCCAACCTCCTCGACAGGACATGCCAGCTCACCAAACACCTGCGCATTCCACTTCGGCTCCATGTAGAGCACCTGGTCCTTGCACAGAATATTCAGATAATCCTGATCCTGCGCCACAACAAACAGATACACATGCAACAGCTCAAGAAATTCGTCAAGCAGGTGATTTTCCCTGAACTGGCTGCAGTTTATGAGCATTACTCCGGCATTAAAGTATTTCTCACGCTTTACACCAAGTACCTTCTCCACATATTCACCGAGTATTTCATTCTGCGCCACTACCCTGTCAGGGCACACACCCGCATAGAGCCTTCCAAGCCTGTGGTCATACATCTGTGAAATGTCACCGACCACTATAGTGTCACTGTCGATATAAAGTGCCTTTCTGTACTGTGGAAACATATCAGGGATAAAAAGCCTGAAATATGTCGTATTCGAATAATAATCCCTGATTGGCAGCTTGCCTGCAATGGAATCCATCTTCTCTGTCACATCAACAAAATCAATATCAAAATCAGCGTCAGCCATTGCCGTCACACGGCTCTGCGTTGCAACCGAAATTCCCATGTGTAGTATATATATGTGATATCTGCGGTCTCTCGATGCATTTTCCATGATAGACTTTATGGACACCATCGTGTACTTCACAAAGCCCTCATCACATGCAAAAAATATTGGTATTTCCCTTAAGCTTTTAAGATTCAATTCTTTTATTTCCATTTCGTCCGATTCTCCCTGTTAGTATTGTACTTTTTTGTAAAACTATTCCCAACCACCGCATTCGGCGTATTTCTTTTTCAGATAAATATACTCAAACAATATATCGTCAAACCGGTCATACTTAAAAATCCTGTGAACCGCGCTGACATTCCACTGCTTGATATTGGCAGTATGCGGATACGGCAGCCAGAAAAGCCTCTTTGAAAAATGTCTGACTATCGTGTGGTCGTGCAGGAATTTTTGATCGTTAAAGCGCTGTGGCAGCATTTTCTTGCGTGTGGTGCTCTTATATATTGCATCCTGGTCTGCAAACAAAAGCTTTTTCGTCCTTATGAGTGTCCTCGCTTTTTCAAAAAGCCCGGTCTGTTTTATCTGCTTCATATTTAGGAGCAATACACCCGCATTGATATAGTTTGGATTTAGCAGATATTTGCCGTAATGGTCTCTCGCAGCCGCATATTCATAGCCTGTCACATCTATGTCATATAAAAGCTCCGGCTCCCTGTTAAACAGGATATCTGCATCCAGATAAAGCAGCTTGTCCGGTATCTGCGGTATTTTGTCCGCAAAAAGCCGAAGCAGCGTATACGGTGAGCAGTATGCTCCCTCGTTCGGGCACCCCGAAAACTCACTCATATACAAATCAGTCACATCTATTTTTATGACCTCATTGGCTTTATTGTAGCTCTTTGCCACATCATCCAAGAATGCAATCTGCTCATCTGAAACCGGAACAAAATCAGCCCTCAGATGCGACACATCCATCGTAAATATATAAAAGCGGTACGGCTCATCTGACCTTGTGCGCATGAATATCGAAAGCATACACGTCAATATGCCGTCAAATACCTTTATATTTCCCGAAAATAAAATGTTTCTCATAAAATCCCCTATTTCTTAATATACTTCGCAAGCTCTATCGTATTTAGCTTACTCCGCTCCACCATGGCTTCATATACCTGATTTCTGAGTGCCTCCTTGCGCGCCTTTCCCTTAAGACTCTCATCCGGGTAAAAGGGCCCGTCAATATATGTGACGATGCGCGGCTTTTGTCCGTGTTTTCTCTTCTGGTAGGTATTCGTAAAACACATTACAGGACACTTAAGCTGAACCGGATAGCGGAACGATGAATCCGTAAACGGACGGATTTTCGTGTAATACGGCCATATATGTGCCTCCGGGTATATCATCACACATTTGTCCTGCTCTATCTTTTTCAATATCTCGTCAAGAAAATGCTTCATCGCCTCGCGGTCATCCGGCAGCGGAAGCGCACCCAGATACGGTGTAACATGCCCGAAAACAGGCATCGACACATTGTTAGGATGAACTATCACATATGTATCCTGCGGATGAGACACCATGGTAGGAATAAGCGCATCCGCACCTGCATTGGTATGATTGCCGTACAGGAAAAATCCCTTTCCCCTTACAGCCTCCATTTTCTCAAGTCCTACTATCCGGTGCCGGAATTTAAGCTGCAAAAACAATCGTGCTATAGGCTTTGCTATAATTTTATACCAAAAGAAGTGCAGAAATCGCCTTCCTGCACTATCCATACTATAGTTATAGTCTGCGTCTATCTTTTTTGCCTTGATTGAAGCCGAGGAAAATTCATCCTCCAGCTCGTTTTCGTAATAATATACTCGCATGTATGACATTTTACTATTATTCGGTTGTTTTTGCAAACTTTAGTTTAGGGCAAATCCTAAACAAAAAATCAACTGTAGTTTTTTATATTCTAGAAATATCCCTCTACTCCCTGCACCAGTCCGTCTGCCAGATTTTCAAGTGTGGCATCGCTGTGGTCAGAGCTTGCGTTGCCAAGCTCTACATCTACTGACGGTACCGTGCTGTATGAGGTCTGTGTCAGGTCTATCGCCATAGAGCCATTACCGTTTATCTTTGCTCCATGAGCGCGCAGTCCTTCTATCAGGCTTGCCCCAAGTGCATCATGCTGCTGCCAGTGTGATGCAACCGGCTCCATACCCTTTATGCCGCCCGGCACTGATATGTAAAAGCAGCCCTTATCGTAGCTTAGTCCGTCACCATCCCAGTGCAATGCGATATGACAGTCTGCCGCATTATTGCAGATGACAGTACGTGCCACGTTGTCGAGCTGTACATCGCTTCCGTCTCTTACCATAAGCACATCATAGCCTGCCGCAAGCAGCTTGTCCTTCAGTATCTGAGCCATACGAAGTGTGACAGAGCTCTCCGGTGTACCGTCATTAAAGGACATACCGCCTGAAACTGCCACTGCTTTTGTTGCACCTGCGCCTGTTGTACCGCCTGTGGTCTTTGCCGAGCCATCCGGATGACAGAGTGTCTTTACGGATGTGCCTCCGCTCGTTCCGTGTCCTGCATTGACACCTACTACTATATTTTTGCGGTTTGCTGTTGCCTTGTACATAACCGCACAGCCTGAATTTATCGCTGAATGGTCTGCATACTGCCATGAAGGATTTAGTGATACTGATTCTCCATTCTCATAGGATGCTCTTTCTACATACTGATAAGAGGAATTATTATCACCTGAATTGTTCTGCTCCTCGTCCGGCTGTTCGGCAGTCTGTTCTTCCTGCTGCGCTTCTGTCTGCTGTGTTTCTTTTGTGGCCTCTGTTACCACCTCTGTCACAGCTTCTGTTTCCGTAGGCATCTCAACCTTCTCTACAGCCTGTGTCTCTGTTGCAGGCTCTGTCGGTGTATCCTGTGCTTTTTTGCCGCATGATGCGAGGGTAAATATCATCATGCCTGTAAGTAATATTGCGGTAAATCGTTTCATTTATTAAAGCTCCATTTTCTTTTTACTACATTATAGACAAACCCATGATATTGTTCAAGTATTAGGCTACATTACTTTCACTTTAAGAATTTCTGCTGTTGATTCTGCGCCTGTTCTTATGGTTTTGAGTTTTTAACTGTGGTGTTATGCCGGAAACAGACCTATCACCAACCTGTCAATCATCACCCCTGCAATTATCCCTATCACAAATACAGTACATACTCTTGCAAAATGCACCCTCTTTGGCTTGGGTGATTCGCGATAGCTTACCAGTCTGGCGGAAAGCAATATCATGCACACGGCTGCCGCTATTGCAATGTAGCCCATTATGATGCGGCTTGTTATACCGGCGCTTTTTAGCTTCCACTCCGTCAGGCTTTTCTCATCAATGGTGGTAGATAAGCCACTCTCGCCCAGCTTATCCTGTATTTTTGTGATGCTTTTTAAGTCTGAAACCTTTACACAGTATGATGATGCTTTTGGTGTCTCTCCATGATTTTTTATAAAGCTTTCCGCGGCAGGAATACTTATAAATGCTGCTTCTGAATCAGAATTATCATCCACCACACCTGATATCCTTGCTGCACTTTTTCCTATGATAATACTGTGTCCTATCCATTTTGCTGCTTCCTGTTTCACCTCCGGCTGCTGCTCTTTCAATTCAATGTCTGACAATGTTGCAAGCATAGGGATATTTATCACAACAGAAAGCCTGCTGCTCTCATCTGAATAATATTCTCCGCATATCACTGTCCCCTCTATCATCGAAGCCGATATACCTCTTACACTTATCTCCTTATCCACCGACTGAGTCTGCACATTGGTGTCTATATCATTCACATACGATCCGTTTTCTGCGCCCATTTCACCAAGCAAAGAAGCTGCCTGTGTAAATGCATCCTGCGCACCATCCTCGGCAGACATCACATATATTCTGGCACTTTCCTTAATACTGCTGCTTAGATCAAGCTTTTGCTGCACGGCATCCGCAAACAAAAAAGCTGCCAGACTTATAAACAGTATTCCCGGAAATGCGATGCTTTTCCACGTTTTAATTCCGTAGCCTGTCATCTTTTCTTCCTTCCCACGTAATACGCCCCGGAAACTGCCCCGGAAAGGACTATAAGTCCACCTATTACTGCAAGTGATATCCACCACTGCGAAGCACTTTTCTCTTTCTTCTCATCGCCTGTCGAGGCTTCATCCGGCATCTTATTTATCGTTGTATTGAAGCTAAACTCCTGTGTCTGCTCATTTCCAAATCCATCCTCATACGTAAGCGTAACTGTTCCTGTCGTATCGCCATACTGACTTCCACCACCAAGAGTGGTTATAAACAGATTCGTCTCCCCCTCTCCTGCCGTACCGCTTTCCATATTTCCGATAAAGGCTGTCCTGGTCTGCGAAAATCCGTCTCCTGTCACATCACATCTGACATTGTACACAGTACTTCTTCCAAGATTCATCACCTGAAATGTCAGTGGAATAGTATCTCCTGCGGTCACATTTTTGTCTATATTTGGCATGGTAAGCTTCACATCAAGCGGCTGTTCCACCGTGACCACAAAACTGCCTGTCGAGCTGAGTGTCGAAGCCTTTGGATCATCATAGCTCATGGCTATCTCTATCGGATAATTGCCGTCTGCCGTGCTTTTTGAAGCATGGAATTTAAGTGTCAGCTCTGTGGTCTTTTGTGTGCCGATTTTTCCTATAAAAATAGTATTTGAATCATTTTTAAGCTCTATATCAGCAGATGGCACATTCACGGTTGCGACCAGATTCTGCACCGATTTCTGCCTGCTCGTGTTTTTTAATGTAACTGTTACCTCGAAATCCTCACCGGCTTTTACCGTATCTGTATTTATGACACTCTTATCCACCAAAACTACCGGAGCCGATGTGGGTGTCTCCTCCGCCTGTGTTGTATCTGCCGCCCCGGAAGCTGCTGCATTTGGATCAATACCGTCTGCTACCGTCACAAAATTTGTAAATGACTTTTGTACTTCTATGCCGTTTTCATCCTTTCCGGTCACATTTATGATAACCGGATAGATGCCATTCACACGTTTTTCTGAAAGAGTAAGCTCAAAGGAAACGAGAAATATATCTTTAGTTTCTCCTGTACCGTTTATGTATTCAGGCTTGCAGTTAAACTCCTTTTCATAGCTTCGAAATACAAACGGAGAGCTGTCTGTAGCCCCAAGATCTACCGATGCCGTTATTTTATCCTGATGTAATTTTCCATCGCTTATAAGAGGAAGCACCAGTGTTACATTTCCGTTTGCACAGACCGGCTGATAGCCGTTTGCGTATGCCTGCTGCATGCCCTCATATACATTTTTGTTGTCTATGCAAAGTGACACCTCAGACATTGATTCGCCCGAAGCTGCATCGTCCTTAGTGTCAGCACTATCCGGCTTGGTATCAAGCGTACTAGCATGCACTACGAGTATAAAATGATAGCTTAAGCACATTATGATCACCAACAAAATACTCACAAATTTTTTCACTTTATTTCCTCCATATATCCATCATCCATCTCGCAGACCGTGTCACACAGCTCATCTATATCAGCCTGATTGTGGCTTGCAAGAATTATTGTCTTTCCCTCCGCGCGCAGCTCCTTTATCAGATTTCTTATCTGCGCTACACCATGCTTATCAAGTCCGTTAAACGGCTCATCCAGTATCAGAAATGATGGATTCTCCATTATTGCCTGTGCTATTCCGAGTCGCTGTCTCATTCCCAGACTGTACTTGCTGACATTTTTCTTTAGCCCCGGATCAAGCCCAACTCTCTCTATCGTCTCTACTATGCGCTTTTCATCGGCAATCCCCTTAAGCGATGCCAAAATCTTAAGATTCTTAAGTCCGGTCGCTCCCGGAAGAAAGCCCGGTGTCTCTATGATAATTCCCATGTCATCCGGGAAATCCATATCCTTTCCAACCTCTTTTCCATTGATGAGCACACGTCCCTCATCAGGTCTTAAAAAGCCGCATATGCATTTCATCATGACTGTTTTGCCACTGCCGTTATTGCCGACAATGCCATGTATCTTTCCTGCCTCAAACTCTCTGCTGATACCGTGAAGTATTTCTTCTTTTCCAAAGGATTTGTGCAGATTTTCTATTTTTATTGCAGCTTCCATGCTACTTTCCTCCTGTTCCGGTAAATTTGAAATTGTAGCCTCGCACTACCCAAAGTGCTGCGATAAAGCAGACGAGCACAAGCACTATGCAGATCAGGTAGCTCTGCCACAGCCTCGGCAGCATATCAAGCCCGAAATTGTGCATATAAAATGTGGCATGGTTTAAAGGAGATACCCAGCCCACCCATACATTTACCTTGTAGGCTTCGTAATCCGGTATATTAAATATTCCTATGATTGTCTGCGGATTCAGTAAAAAACCATATATGCTGAAGCCAAATGCCGCAAGTACTCCGCCTATCTGCCCGAATTTCAGGTTAAATAAGAGCATGAGAAATACCAGTATGAGCGAATAGCACAGCATAAGCAAAAATACTATAGCCGCACAGCCATATGGAGTAGACATCCCCATCGCCTTTACCGATGCCGGCACTGCCAGTGCCTCACCGGCCTTTGAGTATCCCAGTGCAACCGCAGTATTGCTCCATATATTTCCCACGAAAGCCTTTCTCATGCTGATAAATGCTGTCGCAGACATCACAAATACCATATAGACGGATGTGGCAAGAAGTATGTAAATTGCCTGTCCGAGCAGCCATTTTTTCCTTGTCGTTCTCATAAGAAAAAATGGTGTGGCATTTGTGACAAACGGCATATCCGCAAAGAGAAATATCAGAATCATTGATGATAACAGTATTGAGTTGCTGTCACCAAAGGTCCATATGAAGGGCTCCAGTATCTGCATGGAAGTATCATATTTTTCCGCGAATGCAACTATCTTATCCGATAGCAGAAAACAGAATATAAATGCAATAGAAAAGCTTAAAAATATACGTGGATTTTTCTTCCATATCCTGAAATTGTACAAAGCCACCATAAATACCTGTTTCATATCCCATCCAGCCTCCTCTCCATAGCCGGTATCAGAAGCACCGTGATAAGCATACTGACCAAAACCAGAAATATCACTGCGCCCGCCTCACCAAATTCCCAGTTCCCTGCCGACGGACAAAGCCACTCCTTCGGATCTATGATATACAGCTTTTTTAAGTATCTCTCATGCAGTATTATGAGTGTATACTCAAGCACAAACGGTGACGCATAAGCCATATATCTGCTCGATGTGAGTATCGAAAAGAGCATTCCGATCAGTGAAAACACCATTCCAATGCAAAAAAATAAGACATACGTTGCGTCTGTCTTTTCAGCCGTCCCCTGCTTCTCCATCGGCAGCATTATAAGGCGCAGCAGATTGTAGTACACTCCCGTTCCTAGCGCACATGCCGCTCCTGCGCTTATAGCTGCCGCAAGTATTTTTGCACTGATATAATGCCACCGCCCGGCTCTCGGAAGATAGCTCTTTATAAATCCGGAGTCTATCTCCTCGAGAAATGCCGAGGTATACGGCAGGGCCGCAAATACCGGAAGAAGCAGGCACAGGGCATCAGACTTTATGGCATTCTGCAGCACCTTAAGATGAGTGCCATAGGCAATAAGCCCCTCCCTATAATCGCCTGCCGCTTTCCAGAAATCCGCAAAGCCACCTATCGCAAGAGCAAACACGATTCCTGCGACCGCAAGGAAAAACAAACGACCTGTCAGTGCCTGCTTTATGCATGATGAAATTGTATTATTTATCCGTAGCTGTTTACTGCTTTCCTGCGCTCTATCCATATCAATAACCAGCCGTCACATCAATGACGCTTCCATCCACCGCGTTTACTGCAAGAAGAATCCAGGGCTGCTGTTCTGAATAATTTTCTCCTCCAAAATCAAGATTATAATCGCCGTAAAACAGCCATGCCGGTGTGAGAAGTCCGTTTCTGTCACTGCCGCTGCTCCTTACACGCATCAGTCCGAGCCTTACCTCATATACTGTTGCAGTTGCCTTTATCTCAACATCTCCATCTTCATGTTCTTCCAAATCACCTCTTGTGGTTAAAGGCATCATCTGTTCAAAGATATCCTTTGCCTGATTAAAGGATATGATACCGACATTGTCTGATACCTCCTCCTCTACCATTTGTGGATAGTTCCAGTCAAATGCAACAATACCATTTTTATCCACAATAATACGGATTTTCTCATACAGCCATGTAAGAGTAGTATCATCCTTGTCAGGTACATAATCTGAGCTTGTCGTTGCGCTTTGAATACCATTTATATTCTGCACAAGATTAAACACATATGCTGTATAGCTGTCTGCTGTAATCGATTCTGCATCCTGATCGTATTTATCTGTATAATCTAAATCTTCCTTATATTTGCATCCTGCTGCACAGCCAACATCATAAATTTCCCAGTCCATACCTATTTTCTGTACAAAGTCATCAACATATTTTTTGGCATCCTCCTCGCTTATTCCAATCTTCTTTTTTTCATCATCTGTACATGAAGCTGCCTGTGTCGTCAATATACCACCGTAATGATAGTCTTTAACATTCTCATAACTGGCAACTGAACCAAAACTATCCTCGTCAGATGATGAGCAGATATTAAGTTTTTCTTTTTGATCCTTTGAGCTTACATTTAATTCTTTGATTTTTGCTGTACCGCTTACAGTCTCCTGCTCCACATCCACATACGAGGAATCCTTTGGCACATATTTCAATGTGCTCTCATCAGGTGCAGTCTTGCGTTCCTCTTCATATTCCCTGATAATCCCCTCATGTGTTTGTATAATACTCTCTTTATCAGACTCTGAAGTATCCGGATCATCTTTAACATTTGCGATATACTTTTTTTCTTCCAATATCAGATTATCTATTATCTGCTTTGTCCAGTCCGATCCTGTTGTAGTATAAGCTCCATCCGGAAAAAAATAGTCATACAGCTTATCAGCTATCTCCTGCGATAATTCACCACTTTTTACTCGATACATAGGTATGGTATCCTTTGTAGGGAGAGTAACAGGCACATTGTCAGCTACTATCTTTACCTTTCCGTCATCGCTTTCATAATTGAAATCGTACGTAGCCGTGGTAGTTTCTATTATGTCCTTTAAGGTACTTCCGTCCTTTGGAGTCTCCTTTGCGGCTTTCTCGAGCCTGTCTATGTTTTTCTGTGTGACAAGAGATTTATCAGGTGTTTTCTCACAGGCTGTCATTGAAAAACACATTATTGCAGCCATCAGACAAACTATTTTTCGTTTCATAAATACCTCCTCGTTTTCTTTGATGATATGATTTTATCCCCTTTTATGTTTTCAAGTCATCAAAGAGTTGTAAGAGAATTGTAAAGAAAAAATACTGCCCTCCTGCAAGCAGCTTTCCACACAAAGCTTTGAGTGGTGAAGTTCCGCAATCCTCTGGCACAATGCCAGTCCCAGTCCAAAGCCCTCCTGATTTCTCGAGGCATCTCCCTGATAAAATATCTCAAATATATGCTTCATATCCTCCTTTGAAATTCCTCTTCCATTGTCCTTTACCGATATTTCACGGCCTGTTATATTTACTTCAATCCTTGTCGCACCTGCCTTTTTTGCATTGTCACAAAGATTGGTTATAAGCATGACAAGCATATCTTTGTCGCCCCTTATGCTGCCATTTTCAACTGTCAGAAATATATCATCCCTGCCCTGCCATATCATCTCAAGATGTTTTTTCAGCTCCTCAAGCTCTATGTCCTTAAGCTCTATCTTATCCGCTGTAAGTCCGACCAGTGCAGTCAGCTTGCCCGACAGGCTGCCAAGTCTTTTTGCCTCAATGTCCATAAATTCGAGTGCTTCTTGCTTTTGTGCATCAGTCAGCTTCATATTGCGAAGCGAATAGGCATAGCCGCAAATTGCCGTTACCGGAGTCCTCATCTCATGAGAGAGCGCATGTATGAGCCTGTTTCTCGCCTCCGAGGTCTCCTCAACCTCTGCGATATGTGACTCTACAGCCTTTGCCATCGTATTAAAGCTGTGCGAGAGTGATGCCAGCTCATCCTTTCCTTTTACGTCTATCTGACGTTGATACTGCCCCTGTGATATGGCATCTGCCTCATCCTTAAGCAGCTCTAACGGTCTTAGTAATTTTTTCAGGAAAACAATCATACTTACTGCCGCAGCTAATGAGATAACAATACCAATCCCCACACACAGCGCAATCATCCGGTATATCTGTCTGTAAAGCTCTGTTATATCGCGCACTATACATACCTGATAGATTCTGTCATTGATATTGATATCCACTCCGCAGATATAATAGTCTGCCCCTTCTGTATGCACGATGTCGCTTTTCGTCTCCCCCTGCATCTCAATATTACTCTTATCCTCATTCAGCCCAAGTATCGTTGGCGCATCGAGTCCGGAATCGTTATATATTATCTCATCACCACACTGCAGCACATACTCCGTGTCAGAATCCGAATACTGCGTCTGCTTAAAAAAGTAGTATTTCAGCTTTGTCTCCGCGGTAAGCTCTTCAACTGTGCTTTCTATGTCACTTTTGTTTGTATAAAAATTAGCCACAAGCTTTTCCAATTCTGTCTTTGTATAGCTTGTGGTACTGTTTAACATATTTTTTTTGCTGACATATATCATAAGTGTGCAGCACAGTGTAAGAGAAATCAGCAAAAAACCAAGTGTTCCAATCGTTATCCTGCTACGAAGCCTCATTCTCCTACCTCCAGACGATATCCAATCTTTGGCACAGCTACTATACGAAGTCCTGTCTTTTTGCGTAATGCCGCCACATGCACATCGACAGTTCTCGTCTCTCCCTCGAAATCAATTCCCCATATCGCATTCAGCAGCTTTTCCCTCTCCAGAGCGATATTTCTGTTTTTCGCAAGGGTACAAAGCAAATCATACTCCATAGGTGTCAGGGAAATCTGCTCCGTTTTCTTTAAAACTATGTGCTTTTTCATATCAATGGTAATGTCATCAAGCTCAATGATATCATCGCTTTTTCCGGTACGCTTTAATATTTTTTCTATGCGCAGCAAAAGCTCAAGCATCTCAAACGGCTTTACCATATAGTCCTCTGCCCCGCCCGAAAGGCCTTTTACCTTTGATTCAAGATCGCCTCTCGCGGTCAGATATATCACCGGAATCTCTGCTTTGTTGAGTGGCTCGAGCAGACCAAAGCCATCAACCCTTGGCATCATGATATCCACTATCGCAAGATCTGCCGATGCCCCTGTAGCGAGATAATCGAGCACTTCCTGTCCGTCCTGCATGGACACCGTCTCGTAGCCTGTAATATTTAAGTTCATGCATATCATTTTATTGATTGCAGTTTCGTCCTCTGCGACAAGTATTTTACTCACTGTTTAACTCCCTCTGCTCCCTGCAGCAGCCCATCTGTCGCAAGAAGCTTATCCTTTATATCTGTGCCACCATTAAAAGGCATAATGCCTGTGGCCTTGTACATATTATAATAAAGTGCAGGAGTTTTTTCACTCTTTTTTTCACATATATCGATTTGTGATTAAGTATTTGAAATCCATTACATTATATTGTAAAGTGGTGTTGAATTTGTAATTCCTCTAAAAATCAGTTATACTATATGTGAATACATCGATCATATTATATATTTTTTTAGGGGGGGGAGTACTGCTATATAAAAAAATCTAAAAATATCTTGATGACACTAATGAATATTGTAAAAAGAGCGAGGTTTAAATGATAAATATTTTAAAACTAAGGCAATACTATAAAAGTGACAATGTTTTGATATCGGATCACGCAGCAATGAGATGTAGGCAAAGAGGAATTAGAATTAAAGAAATTCGTTATGCAATTAATAATGGCGAGATTATAGAGCAATATCCTGAAGATTATCCATTTCCCAGTTGTCTTATTTTAGGAAAGACTTCTGATGGAAAATTAATACATGTTGTAATGAGTGACGAGGGAAAAATGAGTAGGATAATTACAGCATATTATCCAGATCCGGAAAAATGGAATGCTGACTTTAAAATTAGAAAGGAGCAATAACATGAGATGCATGAGTTGTAAAATGGAAGAAATGGAAGAATCAAAAAACACATATTTTGCACAATTACCTAACTGTTATGTGATTATTGAGAATGTTCCATGCTATAGATGTAAACAATGTGGTGAAGTGTACTATAAAACTTCTGTCATGGAAAAAATAGATGATTTACTAGAAAAATTGGGACATATCGCAAGCAAAATTTTTATTATGGATTATTCACAGGCTGCATAAATACATTGCCTGAATAAATTGTATTTATGTAGAAGAATGATGTTGGTATTTCGAAGATATCGACATAGAAAAAACAGTTAAAGTTTTAAATGTAATGTCGGAGTATTTATCAATAACTCAGTGAAAAAAACAGGCGTAGAGAAAGACTAACTCTCTGCGCCTGCTCAGAGGAGATCTTCACGCTCTCCATAACGTATTCCGTAACAATTACCTCTCGTATAAGATCAGACACCCAACAGTTTTTATGTGTTCCGCGGTATATTACTCCTGCGAAAACACCACATTAAATAATAGGCTCACTAATTATATCCTGGCAAGCCTATTATTTTCTTTCAACCCTATCTGTCAATAGTTAGCTGATTCTCAAATTTTCGCTAACTGATTCATAAAACTTAAACAATTGAATGTCTTTACAGTCTATTCCTTCATCCAAGTCTTCTGAATATAACAAAATGGGGCTTTTAGAGGTGTTTTTCATGTCTATATGCAAACACAATACATTTATAAAAAAATAATCGAAATAATGAATTTCACATTTTATTACATCTTGATATTCATATTTATTCCCATTAATATAGAAGAAATCTTCATATATCTCATACTCAAATTCCTTTATGAATAATTTCCTTGTTGCTTTTTGATAAATATATGCTATTCCTACAATCATAAATGCATTCATAAAAATAAATGGAAATCCATTTATATTCAAGCACAACCTATTAATTGAATATTCCTCAGCAAATACTACCACAATTAACACCAAGAAAAATATAGAAAATCTACCAAATAAGTGCTGTATTTTTATCGTTTCCATATAATACCTCATACCTTTCTATAAAATCCAGTTATAGTCCATTTTTTTCTCAAACTTATTTTTTAAGCCATCCTAAAAAACAAGAGTTTTCGTGTATACAGCTTCGTTCATTTCATATGTCACATGGTAATTATATTTTTCTTAACAAATCACGAATATTTAATAGATATAAACAACATAAATATGCGGATAGTATTAAAACTTGAAATCGAGCAGTATCCCTTTGAGTAAAAACAAATATATTTATTCCTATAACAAATGACACATCGCAAACTATTTCATAAACAAAATTAGATTTAATTACTTTTAATCTCGCAAAATTAAAAAATAAAAATATAAGATTCAATATAACATAAACCATTACAAAATTTATCCCAAATTTGTATTCATCAGTAAAAACATTTATTATATCTATAATAAATTTCCCACCAAAAAGAAGTATTGCCCAAGACGCAGATAATGTAATCCACAAATATTTCTTTATATTATCATCACCCTTAATCGATTTATCTCTATTTAAAAACATAGTGATTCGATTATATATATAATTACGTATATCCGTTTCAGACTCAATAACACTTTTTCTATTGTTAATATCTATTTGATTATTTTCTATATTTACTTTATGCAAAAAATAAATCCAGGCTATCAAATTTATAATAATAATAATAGACGCTATATTTTTCAAAAAATCAATCTCAAAAAAGTCATTCAATATATTTATTCTACATAATAAAATAATAAATAAAATGCTATACCACATACAAAACTCTATTGTTCTAATATGCTGTTTTACATTTATTAAAATCATTAAACTAAACAATAAACATAATAATGATATAAAGTCATCTACGTATTTGAATTTAAAACACTTATAAAATGCATTATAAAATGTTAATATATTCACACCACTTATTATTACACTTGCTATTGTTATATTTCTGTTAATACAGTTTTCTCTTTTCATTGACATAGATCCACTTTCTAGAAATAAACAAAATTATAATTGAACCAATAACCAAAATATGGGATATAAATAAATTATCATGCAATTCCAATATATACTCCAAAACAAACATATTGATTAATAATCCTATTAACCAAATAGTAAAATGTATAATGTACTTTCTCATAATTATCTTCATATTCCCCTTGTTTTGTCCGGTAATTCTCATTAAAAAAACAATCTCTATTTTTTCTTTCTTACTCATATTCATACATGTGTACCTGCCTTCGTTTGTACGATTTTTTTATGAAAAAAATTGTAAAGTAGTGTTTATGAATGAAAACATCATATTATTCATACTTATATTTTGTTATAAGAACAATATTGAAAACAATCATTTCAAAAGCCCATACGTTCAAAACAAAATATGAAAAAGTACGTTCTATCAATGGCAATCCCAAAAACATTTGAGGATACAATAATCTTACAGCTAATACAATAAAGAGTACCATCACACCCATCAGCGCCCGTCCTGCTTTCAACATTACCTCAATTTTATCAAGAACTGTTAATTTATCAACTTTCCTATAATTCCATTCACTTTGGACAATTCCAATTAGCATTCCACCGAAAATGCTAAACGGATAATATGGATTCTCTCCACTTAAAATCAATACCGCTACATTAATCAAACTAATCACAGCTATGACAAAATGAATGATTTTTCGATTCCATCCGCGTAGGCGAAAAAATAATGTGTATTCTCCAATCAAAAAATTAAGCGGAATCAGAATAGTAATAAGCCCAGATTTTTCAAAATTTAAATATTCCATATATTTGCACTCTCTGTATCAATCAATATCTCTTTTGTACAAATTTTTAATATTATTTTTTTCTATTATCATAAACACTAAATACTTGAGCTATTAATGCAAGCAGCATAATAATAAACAGCCCTATGCTATTTCCATATAAAAATATAGTAAACGCCTGTATTGCAACAACTACCCAGTTAATTATTAATAAAATAAGTTCAAGATTTTTTTTCATTTTCATTTATCCTCCTTATTTTGTCCGATAATTTTCATTAGAAAATAATCTCTATTTTTTCTTTCTTAATTATAATTATCTTCATATCTCTTATAGTTATTTGTAGCAAATCTGGCCAACCATGTATCAGGCGGAAGTGTCCATAAAATCACCAAAATCCACACTATGATACCGATAGCCCTGTAAATACCACAAAGCTCCGTGCAAGGTGCAATATCCAGACACGCAAATACAGAAAAAATACCACAAATAATAAATGCAATACCAAAATACACTAGCCAAAAATTATTTTCCCAGCGATTCTCAAAGAAAAACCCTTTTATTTTTCTCCGCTGTAATATAAGCAATACCACACCGGCTATAGTCATCGCTATATTAGCCGCCTGATATACATATATTCCCAATATAAATGCAAGTAGTATCGCAGAAATAAAGACTCCGCATATTCTTGCTCCGGCTATGCCATCACTTGACACTTCATCTTTCATGCTGCTCACAGCACCTTTAATCTGTATTATAAAAAATACCAAATAAAACATAAGACCTGCTATCACAAGTCCAAGCCATTTGGGCAAGCCGAAAACTGCTTCTCCGATAAAGCATCCTATTGCCAAAACACATAATTGTATGAATAAAACTTTTAAATTATTCTTCATATTACCCCTTATTTTATCACTCCCGTTTGCAACCGTTCCTAACTCTTCAACTGTTATTAATTTCTTTATAACCTATAATCCATATATCTTCAACCATAAATACATGAATGACACAAATTCGTGCATGTTTGACATTCAATCAATAATTTTCGTTTATATAAATACAGTACCACTTATTCTAAATTATTTTCAACACCTTAAGAATGAGCGGTACTTTTTTTGTAACGAATGGTAGAAACATATTTAGCAGACTTATTTCTAAGATAAAAATAACATGACAAAAACCATATTTCAATAATAAGCCCGTGAACGATGCACTTAACCCCGCGAACGTTGTACTTAACTCCTCAATACCTATTTTTATCATATTGTATTATACCTCTTGAAATTATCTATAGCTCAATTATAGACAAACTCACAGTATTTTTCAAACAAAATAATTATAACCATAAATGCTCTAAATTTTATATAGTCAATAGAAATTGTAATTCCTCTAAAAATCAGTTATAGTATATGTGAATGCATCGAACATATTTTAACTTGGGAGGCTCACATGGAAATATTAAAACTGCCTGTTGGAATTGAAAATTTTGAAGATATACGAAGGTCCGGATTTTATTATATTGACAAAACCATGTTTATTGAGCAGTTTTTAAATACTTGGAGTGAAGTAACGCTGTTCACCCGTCCAAGACGCTTTGGAAAAACTCCCAAGACGCTTTGGAAAAACTCTAGGCATGAGCATGTTGCGCTCATTTTTTGAGATTGGCACTGACAAATCACTGTTTGACGGATTATATATTTCACAAAATAAATCTCTTTGTGATGAGTATATGGGCAAATATCCTGTGATATTTATTTCACTTAAGGATGTCGAGGGTTTATCATATGATGAGGCATTTCAGGTATTCTCCAGCATCATAGGAAATGAAATCAGCAAATTCTCCTTTTTGGCAGAAAGTGATAAATTGACACCAAGAAAAATATAGAAATTCTACCAAATAAGTGCTGTATTTTTATCGTTTCCATATAATACCTCATACTTTTCAATCAACCAAACACTATTCCGTTATTTTTATGAGAATCTCTTCTGTCAATAAAATTGCCAATGCACATTCTATAATCCCATGCCTATATCACCATTCCTCTAAAATCTATTTTCTTTTGTCACGAACGACACTTTCTTGTCATGAACGGCATGTTTTTACCTTGCTTTTTAAAAATATTCAATTGCCATACCATTATGTTTTTTTACAAGAAAACTGTTAAAAACTATTATTTCAATAGGTAACACCGCTAAAATGATATACGAAAAGATACGTGTTATTAATGGCAATCCCATAAACATTGACGGATACAACATTCTAACCACTATTTCAATAATAATTAATATCGCTCCCAACAAAATTCTCCCCTTTTTAAACAATATATCTATTTTGTCCCAACAATTTGTTTCTTCACTGAATTCTCTATAACGCCATTCACTTTGAATGATTCCAATTAACATTCCACCGAAAATCACAAATGGATAATATGGATGCTCTCCACTAGCAATTGTTGCCACCACAAAAAATAGATCAATCACACCTGTGATTAAGTGAATTATTTTCCGGCTCCATCCATTCAAGCGAAAAAACAATGTATATTCTCCAATTAAAAGATTAAGTGGAATCAAGATAGTAATAAGTCCTCCCTTTTCCAAATTCAAGTATTCCATAGCACTTACCTCCTGTATAGCAAGAAATCATTAACTCAAACCTCCCATCTTCAAAATAGATTTCATATTCTAATAATTCAATCCTTTATAGGATGGGAAGTTTAGATTTTAGTAACAAATTTTCATATTAATTCAATTATCCAATTGTGCACCAACCATTAGTCCCTGTACTATCTCTCTTATAAATATACGCAGCTAATGATCCACCTGGATCTAAAGCCCAAGATAAAACTGTAATGCAGACAGACCATACCCATGCATGCCGCTGCACAGTCTGTTGCATCATGCTGCTTTATAAATGTGTATCGCATTGTGTTCCTTTCTTTTACATCATCTATGTGCAATGTCACTTATTATCCCACCAACTATAGACACATTCCAAAACATATGCAGTACGATTGCTGATACGATATTATTAGTGCGTAAATATACATATGCACATCCCATTCCAAGTATGAAATATATTAATAAATTGCTTATTTCCGGCATAAATCCACTCTGTTTTAAGCTATTTATGTGAAACATCGCAAATATAACTGCACTTATTAACATATAAACAACATTATCTGCCTTTAATATAGTTTTTAGAATAGTAATAACTGCACATCGATTAAATAATTCTTCTAATACTGGTGAAAATATTATAATTTTAATTATAATACTAGCCGATAACGCCTTCTCTTCTCCTTCTCCCAGCAAAACTTGAATTAATACTGACAAAAATGCTATTATTAAAAATACTGTACTAATTTCATTTAAAATCTCTTTATCAAAGGTTTTAAATCCTTCCCTCAAAAATGGGTAAAATATACCTATTGATAAAAAAAAGATTAAAGCATACATTATATAGTCGCTATATTCTATATAATGGTTTAATACAATATTCATGTATTTAAACCCACCGAGATATCCTATTATAAATATTATGGCATATACCATTATCGTAACTTTATATATTTTTTTCATTGTTGTTTTGTACAAAAGTAGTCTCATATAAAATAATTTATTGAGACTACTTTTCCTTTTCTGTCTATCCTTAAATATTTATTGCCTTATAAACATACACAGCTATTCCTGCAATTATGCCGATTCCACCTGCAATCAGTATATATCTGACCGCCGCGTTGCCCTCTCTGATGGGCTTTGCCGTGATCATATACTTTCCTGGTGTGCTTAAATTAAGCCCGCTCATGTCCTCTGTACTCACAAGTTCGTATTTATGCTTTACGTTATTATATAGATACAGATATTTTCCTTTTACATCATCTATGTGCAGTGTCACTTCTCTGCACAGATACTCTCCATCGTTGAGATTGAATTTTATGCAGTCTCCTGCCCTTTCGAGTTCTATATCCGTATTTTACCGAAACAGCGCCAGACAAATCCCCATTTGAAACTATTATCGTAGATGAACCTGTCTGTTTTGTCTTCCTGAATGGATAACTGAAGGCTTACCAGATTGCCGACTTCCGATATAACACTCGAAAAGTTTTATTTTATTCATATATTTTATCTTTAATAATTATTTCTTTCTATTATCATAAACACCAAGTACTTGTACTATTAATGCAAGCAACATAATAATAAATAAACCTATACTATTTCCATATAAAAATATAGTAAATGCCTGTATTGCAACAACTACCCAGTTACCTACTAATAAAATAAGTTCAAGATTTTTTTTCATTTTCATTTCCTCCTTTTCTTAACTTTTTATCTAATTTTTCTAATATATCCGCATTTTTTGAAGAAAATTTTATAAATACACTATTCGGCATTTGAGTGTTCTTAAAAACCAACATATAAAGTTTTAATATAATCATCAATTTTATTTTTCACATACAATAAGGTATTCCTATACTTGCCCGGAATATTTGCCCAACAGTCATATAGCAGAATCATATCTTTCTTTTTATTAATTTTCAATTCTTTTTTCCATTGGTAAGAATCAATTATTTGAAGAAAATAATCAAAATAATCTCTCCACAATTTTGAATATTGTCCTACATATAATTTCATTCTCAGTACAACATTACGGATATTGCCTACATAATCCTCATTCTTGCTAAATAGAGCATAAAATACATACAGTGTAACAATATCAAGTTCCTTTATATCCGGCGAAGTACTGATTTCCTCCGGTTCCATAAAAAGTCTTTTTAATATATTTTTTACATATGCCGGTTCTGTATAATCATTATCATATATATTCTTAGCCAGTCTCCTCTTAACCATGCCAAGAACATAGTTTTTATTTATATCATCATCATAGAAATTTTCTACACTGCAATCATCATAAACTTTATTCAAATACAAAGCTCCATTCCCTCTTCTGATGTTGCGAAGCTTGAAATTATCTCCATGAAATTTCCGCTCATAAATCATGTCCAATGCTTCAAACTCTGCAAATAAAATAATCACTATCAGCGCTCCTGCCGGTTTAAAGCATAAAAACAAAATCATTACACTAATACCAAAAATATATCTTCCGATCTTTCTTGCAATTATGCCCTCTCTTAAAATTCGTATCATCTCTTCATATGAAAATCTATTATACTCTTCATCATCAATAAAATCACAATAAACAACCTCAGGTTTTTTCCCAATTTTTACCTCGAGCTTCCCATCTACACTATTTATAAGAAAAGGGAAAATGCATAATGGGCACTTTATTGAATACCTGATTCTCAAATATAAAAATCTACTCAATGCTGTAACCTGTAGCATTATAATATCTGATACTGTAACTGAAATTACTAATATAGTAAACGATACTCTCCAGGTGTAAAAATCTCCCTTAGAAAATAAAACTCTGTAATCTAAAAATGTACTGACAACAATCCCTATTATTGAAGTACAAAATATACCAAACCAATAAAATTTTATACAATTAATACCATTTCTTAGCATTATCACCATCCTCCTCAACTTTTGTTAACTACTTTATATCCTATAATCCATATATCTTCAACCATAAATACATGAATGACACGAATTCGTACATGTTTGACATTCAATCAATAATTTTCGTTTATATAAAAACAGTACCACTTATTCTAAATTGTTTTCAACACCTTAAGAATGAGCGGTACTTTTATTGTAATGAATGGTAGAAACATATTTAGCAGGCTCATTTTTAAGATAAAAATAACATGAGACTGTTATTTATTATTTTTATAATTCTTAATCACAATTAACACGCAGCTTATTATTGATAACATACAGCAGAACAGCAATGCAATGCATGTCAGAATATTCCCTCTGCTCGGATGATTGTAAAAATTCACTCCATACATTATCGTTACTATTCCTATGCACGAAGTAATTATTCCTATAACTATCTGTAGTTTTAACAATTTCATTTTATCCATAAATTTTCTCTACTTTCTTAGAAACTTCTATATTCTTAGATATTTCATATCATATGTCACATGGTAATTATATTTTTCTTAACAAATCACGAATATTTAATAGATATAAACAACATAAATATGCGGATAGTATTAAAACTTGAAATCGAGCAGTATCCCTTTGAGTAAAAACAAATATATTTATTCCTATAACAAATGACACATCGCAAACTATTTCATAAACAAAGTATCTCACGTAATGGAGAAGCTAAAAATCCAGTCCTTGCTACTCTCCTATATTTGCATAGTAACCAATGTTCCAAATCCATTTTTCTTTTCTACTATATACTTCTTATCAATTTTTCGTTCAAAGCAGGCAAATTCCTTTTTACTGAAAAATAACATAGTCAATGTAATTTCTTCATCTTTTGGTTTCGATATTGTGATCCATGTCTTATGATAACAATCAAGACCTAGAATTTTCTGAAGGTTTTCTTTTAGTCTGGCACTATTTTTTATTTGATTTACTTCCTTGTTAAGTACTAATACAAATCCATATTTCCAAATACCATTAACTTGCTTTTTTAATAGCCAACAACATACATGCTGCTAGATTTAAGGATATAAAATCAGCACTTACATTTATATCTAGTGCTAATATTACTAATAAACACGCCCATGAAAGTATATTCACAGCTGCCAATATCTTCCACAAAATATTAATTCTTTTCGTCTTTACTAAATAGTATCCTGCAATAAAAATAAGAGCTATGTACATTCCTTCAACAATCTCTTTATTCAAATTCATTACTCCCTTCATGTACTTTAAAATTAATAAAGTAGGTCACACACGAACAATAGCTACTGCTATAGAAGATGCAACAACAAATCCTGCCAATATCAGTGCATGTTTGACATTCAATCAATAATTTTCGTTTATATAAATACAGTACCACTTATTCTAAATTATTTTCAACACCTTAAGAATGAGCGGTACTTTTTTTGTAACGAATGGTAGAAACATATTTAGCAGACTTATTTCTAAGATAAAAATAACATGACAAATACCATATTTCAATAATAACCCCGTGAACGTTGCACTTAACCCCGCGAATGAAACAAATCAACGATATCACATTTTCTGAAAAACCCATAATATTGTTAAATATTGGGCAACAGTACCTTCACTTTAAACATTTCTGCCGATGATTCCCAATAAAATTTACCATTATTTTTATTAATTGTATCCTTTACATTTTGTAAGCCATACCCATGACTATCTTTTTCTTTTTTGGTAGTATCCGGCAATCCATTATTATTTACAAATGTTTGATTTGATGCACTGTTGCATAGCTCAAGAACAAAATCATTTGATCCGGTATAGAATTTTACTGAAAGATATTTTTCTCCCTCAATATGCTGTAATGCCTCAACACTATTTTTCATAAGATTTGAAAAAATAGTACAAAACTCAACATCACTTATCGGTAGTTGTTCATGTATGGCTCCTGAAACAGTGACCTTTACATCCTCTGACAACTGACTCACATAGCGATTTAATAGCGCATCTATAATTGTATTTCCAACACTGTAGCAACAATTATGTATTCTTTTCAATTCTATTTGTATATCATCAATATACCTTCTTACTTCATCTAGTTTTCCCTGTTCTGCCAATTCTCCTATACACATAATATGGTTAGATATATCATGCCGAAATTTCTTTGTATTCTCTTCCTTTTCTATCACTGCCTCATAATAGTTTTTCTGAGTTTGCTTTAACATTCTTTCAATCTCAAGATAGCTCTTCATTTTCTGGTTCATACCGTATATATAAATCAGTACTAAACCTAATATAACAATACCCAACATAGACATTGCCGACAAAAGCTGTATCATTTTCATGTTTCCCATATTATTATATTTTTTTGATAAAATATTCAGTTCTGCAATGGTCAGTGGTATTGCAACCGCCATCATAACAATGCCTGCATACATGATCCCCGTTCCAATTTGTTCCAGCCTTGTATTTTCAACCTTACTCTTGTATCTCCTAATCACATAAATACTTCCATAAAGTGATATGGAAATCACATTACTTATGAGCCATCCTCTTACGCTTTTAATCCCGGATGACGCAAATAGTTTCATAAACAATTCAATAACATAATCTATGTAAAGAATCAAAAAAGTCAGTTTCACAAAACAGGTCACCCTGCTCCACCGTTTTCCACCCATTGTTATAAATAGGATAACAAAAATAATAGGTAAAACCATAAATGATAAAATCTCTACCTTATCATTAATACTCACTGCTAAAATTGTCATGCTCAGTGCTACAATTAGTCCAACCCTGTATCTTTTTATCAGGCTTATGTTAAACACAGCCTCTCCGGCTAAAATATATTTTACAATTTCTAATAATAAATTTATAAAAAGTACAACTCTCATACCAAATGTTCCCTATACGCAATCTGGAATTCTTTCTTTCTCCTTTGGGATACCCTTTTTATATATCCATGAATGAATATATTTCCCTTTTCATATTTTTCTATTTTATCAATATTGACTATACACTGCCTATTAATACGGAAAAAAGTTGCTTTCTCCAACTCCTTCTCCAATTCTGACAATGAGCTTTCTTTCCTGTATCTTCCTTCTTCCAAAATAAATTCTATCGAGCTTTCAACAGCTTCTATGAAAAAAATATCCTTGCACAATATATTGTATTTTTCTCTATTTCGATATACCTCTATTTTCTTTGTTCCACCAAGCGATATAACCGCATCCTGCAACACTTCCCGGATTTCATCAATTTCAAAGGGCTTTGTAATAAAGCGAAATGTATTTATATGAAAGGCTTCCTTAAACCTGTCCACTCTGCTTGTTGCAACAATAATTTTACAGTCTTTTCCATTTTCACGAAGTTTTTTCCCAGTCTCTATCCCATCAAGCTTCGGCATCTCTATATCAAGAAATAGAATATCCGGTTTTTTACTGTTATCTAATAATTCCTTCCCACTATAAAAGCATTCAATCTCCGCTTCTGTATTCGTTTCTGCTAAGCATACACTGACTTTCTTTTTTAGTATTTCGCATACAATCGGTTCATCGTCACAAATACCTATTTTTATCATTTTGTATTATACCTCTTGAAATTATCTATAGCTCAATTATAGACAAACTCACAGTATTTTTCAAACAAAATAATTACAACCATAAATGCTCTAAATTTTTAGATGATTTGAATATGCCTTAAATCCGCGATATCACAAGCCTTCCATCCTGCACATCAACCCTGACCTTATTAGACTCTATCCCCGCTGCCTCAAGCATCTCATCAGTGAGTTTTATCCTGTGTGCCTTGTCCAATACCGTATATTCCATTGCAGGGTGTTTCTTCAATTTCTCCGTACTTACCTTTCCGTCAGATATAAGCACTGTGCGGTCTACACGGCCTGCAAGTGCCATATCGTGTGTCACTATGATGATGGTTATACCAAGCTCTTTGTTCAGCTTATGAAACAGCTCATAGATTGTATCCGCAGTCCTTGTATCCACAGCTCCGGTCGGCTCATCCGCAAGCAGTATGTCCGGCTTATTTGCCAGTGCCACAGCTATGGCTGCACGCTGCTGCTCTCCTCCCGATAGCTGAGCCGGAAGCTTATCCTTATGCTCCTGTAATCCCACTGCATTTAACAGTTTAAGAGCATAGCTTTTATTATTATCCTTGCGCTTTTTTATAATTTCTCCGTGTTTTAAATTACCGGTATTACCTGAATTTTCAAACATCATCACTGCCTCGACATTCTGCAGCACAGTCAGGTATGGGAACAGATTTTTGGCACTTTTCTGCCACACAAAGCCCACCTTGTCCCTGCGGTATCTTACCATTTCAGCTTCTGAATATGTGGAAATGTCTTTTCCGTCAATAGTGAGTACTCCAGCCGTTGGTGTTTCCAGTCCTCCTATCATATTTAGGAGCGTGGATTTTCCACTGCCGGATTTTCCTATTACCGCAAGCATCTCCCCTGTTTCCACAGTCAGGTCAAGCCCCTCCAGTGCCATCACCTTTTTATCGTCTGTCTCATATATTTTTACCAGTCCATCGCAGTTTATCATCTGGTTTTCTCCCTTTTAATTTAAATTACTATGCCGTCACTAAACTCAAACACTTCATCCCCCAGCTCCATGAGGTTCGGATCATGTGTGGTCATGACTATAGTGATGCCCTCATCGTCTATCAACTCACGGAACAATCGCATGACTTCAAATCCAGCAGCGGTATCGAGTGCTCCTGTCGGCTCATCTGCAAAGACTACCTTCGGGTGATGTGCCACAGCGCGCGCGATCGCAACTCTCTGCTGCTCACCTCCCGATAACTGATCCGGCATATGATCCATGCGCTTTGAGAGTCCGACACGCTCCAGCAGCTCTGATACTCTGTCCTGCGTATTCTCATTTATCACATCGGTTTTTGCATCTCCAATGTCATTATCCATATCAGTCAGATTCTTCCGTATCTGACGTTTATTTTTTGCAAGTCTGAGGGCAAATTCCACATTCTCATATGCCGTCATCGTGGGAATTAGTGCTATAGACTGGAATACAAATCCCATCTCATACCGCCTTAGCATTTCCCGGTCTTTCTCGGTCATCTGCTCGAGGTTTTTATCCAGAAACTGCACACTTCCCTCTGTCGGCATATCAAGCGCACTAAGGATATTAAGAAGTGTGGTCTTTCCAGAGCCGGAACGCCCTTTTAAGATGGCAAGTGTTCCTTTTTTTATCTCCATGGATACTCCGTCAAGTGCGTGGACTGTTGTACCATCTCCCGCCTTGAAATATCTTTTTATATTTTGAGCAATTATCGCATTTTCCATATGTCACGACCTCATTTATCTGCTAACTATCTTCTCCAAGCCTTAGTGCCTGTGCTATCTTCATACTCTTAAGCAGTCTGCTGATAACCACATAGCATACGGCTACAGCCACGAAAAGTACTCCTGCAAGCTCCAGCATATCAGATGGATAAATATATACATTTACTCCGATATTGTGTTTCTGCGGCAGATATATGATCGATATGAGCCTTACAAACATCGCTGTTGCTGCTATACCTATGCCTGCTCCCGCAAGAAGCGGCAGAAATGATAAAAATATCTGCTCGTTTAAAAGCATTGCTTTTACCTCTCTCATTCTCATTCCCATTGCGCGGTATATACCAAACTGCAGCTCCCTCTGTTTTAGTGTCATAACCCAATACAACAAAAATCCTACTGAGCACACTATCAGTGAAAGTATAAAGCTTAAGGTAAACATACCGTTTGTGATCTGCACTGTGGCTGAGTTTTTATTCTCGTCTATAAGCTGCTGCGCGGATGTTATATTTTTGTATATATCATCCACCGTTTTTCCTTTTGACAGGTTCATCCACACACTGTACGGTGTCATGCCGAACTTTTCCACAACCGTAGCATAATTTGCAACGATCAGGTATTTCTCCTGCTCGGTCACATTTCCTTCTGCATCTGTCTCATAGGTGTATCGCTCGTAGCCCGGAAAACCTTTTACTATGGCACATACCTTTGCATTCTCGGATGCGTAGATTTGATCATCATCGACAGCCTCCGGTACATACCTTGAGTAATTTAAGCTGTCACCAACTTTAAGTCCCAGAGCTTTTGCCAGATTTGAGGAAATGATGACTCCGTCCGGCTCCTTTGCCAGCTCATTCAGGTAATTGAACCAGTGCGCGTCATTAATATCATCATTTTGGTCACTCTGCAATTTCGCAGTCTCACCGAATTCTTTTGTGTTTATCGCCATAAGATATGCATCCGAAACCGAACCACTGCCTGCAGAAATGTCTACCCGCTCGTCCTCAAGCACACGTGTGACGCCGTCACAGATGCCCTCATTTTTGAGCGACTCGTATTTACCGAAATCAGGCTCGTCATACATCCAGCTTACAGAGCCATCTTTATTCTTCTGTATCCTGAGTCTGAAATCTTCGTTGTATATCGCATCACAACCCACATTGTAGACGATCCGTTTTTCCATATTGCTGTTCATGGTGCGCGCCATATTCGCGTCAAAAATACCGCCAGCCACTGTCATGATAAGAAATACTGCCAGAAATCCCTGATTGTATCTGGTTCGTTTCAGCTGTAAAAATGATGCATACATTGCCGGAGAAAAATGCTTTTTAAAGAGCCTGTCCACAAGCAGAATAATAAGTCCGGTAAGTCTTACGCACAAAAGTGCCGCTGCAAATATAAAAAGCGAATTGTCCAGTATCATGACAGGATCCATGCTCCTGTTCTCAAGAACAGATATCGCAAGCGTACTCTTCTGCTTGTTGTAATTGTAAAGCAGATATGCTGACAGAGCCAAAAGTATAACGTCTATAAAGCATTTCTCCCAAAGAGGCTTTTTCTTTGATATTCGTCCCCTGCTGCTGCGCTCTGATATGGCATCCTTTGATTTTTTCCACACCGGAACTGTGATAAACAGCACCATGATAACTGCCGCTGCCACCGCATAGACAAGCATCTGCCATACAAATTTGTAAGTGCCTATATCCTTTGCCGTAAATCTTAAAAATCCGTCTGTAGATGCGGCAGCCCGGCACATTATATATCCGAGTACTATTCCGAGTACACAGCCCGCAAACGCTATTATTCCCGACTGCTGCAAGTACAAAATAAATACCTGTAATTTTGTCGCACCGCGGCTTCTTAAAACAAGTATGTCATTTTCCTCGAGCGAAAGTATCTGTGCAGATATCATTCTTATAAATAAAATCAAAAGCACAAGACACGGCAGCTCCAACGCCCAAAGCATCAGCTTTATCGTCTTCTGCTGTGTAAAAAAGCCATCCAGCGTATCACGGATGTTGTCATTGTAGAGCTTGTCAGCATCCTTAAACTGCTCCATATAACCGTCATAAAGTGAGGCATTTTCCGTATTGATCTGCCTGTAATCCAGCATGAGAAAATCACTGTAGCTGATGTTGTCCTCGCTGTAATACTGCATCATTTCGTCAAAAACATCCTGCGAAACAAATATCACATCGCCCATATCCGAAAGCGTCTTGGCCCAATATGGATCGTTTATATCTTTTTCACGGCAGATCTGTGATATGACAAACGGAATTTCCTTTTTACCACTGCCATCAGGTACATGTAAATAGATTTTTTCACCTGCTACAAGTCCGTAGTGATCCATTGTCTTTTCGCTTATGCTGCATTCGAATGTGACTGTGTCAGCCTTAGACTTTACAACCTCAGCGTACTCAGAAAGTCCCGGCAGATATCCTATTGTAAAATAATTGTTAATTCCTCCAAACTCTGTATCTGCGCGTCCGCCTGAGAGTGTGATAAGCTGCTGTGCGGAAACCTTGTTTATATCCACATATTCAGTCCACTTCTTTTCATATCCCGACAGCTTATCAAGTACTGACTGCGAATCAGGATAATCTGCCACCGCGTATGTTCCCTCGCGGCTCATCTGTGCAGGGAACTCATTCTGCTGTGTGGCATGATCCGTAAAAAGTCTGTCGAGTATCTGATTGCCCGCACCCTTTTCAAACATAGGGTGGCACACAAAAAGTGCTATAAACAAAGCCACTCCCATAAGCAGACACAGGTTCAACCATTTTCTGTTTTTTAATTTATTAATTACGAAGCCAAACATATTTCATCGCCCTCATCAATACCGTAAAGCACAAGTGTATTGCTGCCTGATGTATAATCGCTCAATATTACCGGCTGCTTTACCACGCTGTCCCCATTAATTTTCCACACATAGTAGGATATATCATCTTTGTCCATCGGATTGACCTGCTTGTGTATGATCGAAGTCGGCACCACTACCACCTTTTTAAAAGAAACATAAGAAAACTTTACAGCAGATGCCCCGGTCAGATCATCCGGTATTCCATTGTCAAGCTTTATATAAAATGCTGCATTTCCATATCCCGAATCTGTGTTTCCGGTAATATGCACACCTTTATCATCCTGATTTATATATCCCTTTTGAGCTTCCCTGCCGTAACCGGCAAAACCGATGCAGCTTCCGTAGATTGTTGTACCGTCCAGCTCAAGTGATACGCGCTCTCCCACATCTGCTATATTGTCTGTACATACTTTATAGCTATTGCTATCCTTTACCTGAACCAGCAGTACGTCCGTGGAATTTCCGGTTATCTGCAGGATATCTGAGCCTTCCTCCACATTATCTCCTGCCTTGACACTCACCTTTGAAACTTTTCCGTCATTTTGGGCATATACTGAAATATTTCCTTTGCCGTCATTTCCTGCGCTTATGCTGTCATATGCTGACTGTAGCCGGGAAAGCTGATAGGTGTGGTCTGCACCGGCAAGTTTTTTCTGCAGATCAAGTAGCTGTAAGTTCAATTTCAACTGCTGCTCTTCATATGCTGTATCCGGCTCTGTGTCCTGCTGATTATTTTCTTCTGCGCTGCTACCACCTTCAGATAAATCTTTTATCTGTTTATCGTAATCTGCGATCTTCTGCGCATAGGATTCATTCTCCGAGTCGATCGCATTTTTCGCCTCTGTTATGGCAGCTTTGCCCTCTCCGGTATCCACCACGTAAAGCAGCATGCCCTTTTCTATCATATCGTCCTGCTTCACATTGACAGACACGATCTGCCCTTCATAATCACAGGTTTCGGTTATCGTCCCTGCGTCAGATCTGCTGTACTGCACACCGTAGTTTGCTATATCAAAGTCAGACCTTGTTACCGTATATTTGCTGTACTTTGTCGGAACCTGATCTGTAGAATTATAGTAGACCAGTTCCCCCTCTTTTAAGCCCTCTATGACCTGTGTATAGTTTTCATCAGACTCACCTGTTGTTATGATGCGTTTCTCGCGGCCTCCCTCATTATTTTTCACATAGACATATCTAGTATCGCCATCCTTATAGATGGAATCTTTTCCCACGACAAGTGTATGATCTGCCTTTGTTTTTTCAAAGTATACAGGATACATCTGTCCTGCCGTAAGAAACGGCTTTTCCCTGCTTTCCACGCACACATCCGGATAGCGGTTGTTTATCTTCGAAAGTACCAAAACCTCTGATGTATATTGAGACTCGGTGACATCATATTTTTCGCCATCGACTATCACATATTTCTTGTCATAACCGCTATATTTGTACTCATTTATAGCTGTATCTTTTATATCCAGCACAAGGTCATCCGTATCTGAGACAATGACTATATTCTCGTATGCCGCAGCAGACCTTCCCTCTGTCAGCTTCTTAGTGTAAGTGACAAGACCGCTGTGGGCTGCCTTAAGCATTCCATCATCAACGATCTGCTGATATGAAGCCATCTGCTCATTGATCTTTTGCACGCGGTATTCGTGAAGCTGCTTATCGTACCGCTGATTTTCCTGTTCCGTGGCGATCTGTGTGTTGTAATCCTCGTCCGTACTCTCATTTTTCTCAGTCTGTTCTGTTGAAAATTCGCCCGTAACTGCTGCATATTCATCAATATTTGTGTCTGCATCGGCTTCATGCGTGTCATCCGCAGTTCCATCTGACTGGTCAGGCTCATTATTATCCTGCCCTGCGGCCTGGCTCTCCCATAATCGGATCTGCGTATCCGAGATCTGAGCGGATATCTCATATGTCTCATTCTCATGCACCAGCGCAGCCTGACATTCCTGCAACTGTTCTTTTGCCTCATCCACATCACAGACTGCAAGCACCTCCCCCGCATTTACTGTATCTCCCGGCTCCACATATATCTGTGAAATATTTACATTGGCACTGTAGTAATTGCAGTAATCCCTAGGAACTGCGGTAGCCATCAATACCTGAACCGATCCGATCGCAGCGTATTCCACAGGTCTGTATGCTTCATTTAAAGCTACAGGTTCCTCAAGCTTTGGTATGCTGCTTTCTGTCATTTTTCCACAGCCGCCTGCCAAAAACGACACACATATCCCCAATACTGCCAGCTTTTTTATTGATAAAATGTTTCTGATTTTCACTGCAAAACCACCTCATCCCCGCTTTTAAGTCCTTCTGTGATGATCCGGTAATCTCCCACCTGATCTCCGGCATTTATCCATACCGCCTGTCTGTATCCATTCTCATCCAGCGTGTATACAAAATACCTGCCCTCATTCTCATGTACTGCGTCCTTTTGCACATACACAGCATTTTCTATAGCGGGGCGCGTCACCTCCATGGAAAATATCTGTGCATCCGATACTGCCGACATGTCCGATACCGGTTCAAAAACAAGCTTTTTATCGTCCACCTCTTTTACCTTAAGTTCAAACTCTATATCAGATGCTGTTGCCGTGTATACATCACCTACATTAAAGTCATAACCTTCCGGTCTGTCAGCCTCGTAATTGCCGTTTCCGCTGATTTCTGTTATAAGATTGCTGCCCGGTTCAAAAACTCCCGCCAAAAGCGAATTGTTCATTGCTGTGATCGTGCCATCCTCGGATGCCGTGATCTGATATCTCGACAGTTTTTCCTTAGCCTCATCAAGATAAAGCTGGGCAACCTCTGTATCCTTATCAAGCTGGGCAATATCGCTCGAATAATCCTGAGTATCATCGATTTTCATAATAGCCCTGTAGTGCTCTGCTAAAAGCTTATTCTGACTGATCTGCCCGCTGTAATCCTCAATCTTTTTCTGTATCTCCCCGGATTTAAAAGCCACCAGTATATCGCCCTTTTTCACATGATCACCCACTGCCACATTCACCTTTTCAAGCGTAAGCTCCGTGTTTGTCGCACCATAGGAAAACTTGGTATAGCCCTGCGCTCTCAGACTGATGGTAGTCTGCGGTGTGAGTGACCCGCTCTGTACCGTAACTGTCTGGTATGATATTTTCTCGTAGGAAGCTCTGTCCGTCTGTGCAAGTTCCTTTTGTGCCGCCCCACATCCCGAAAATAAAATAGAGGTAATTGCAACGGCAAGTGTCAAACGCCCTATATATTTTTTCTTTTTATTAATCATATATTTTCCACATCTTTTCCAAATAAATATGAACCTGATCTATTATATAAAAATGTAACTCCATGTATAAACTTTATTGCAGCCAATAACAGTATCTTATATTAGATCATCAAGCCTTATGATCGTGCCGTCTATAGCATTCACATACACCGGATATCTGTCGTAGCCCATATCCTGTTTTGACAGACACCATGCCGGAACATAAGTATATTTATCCTTGTCAGATGCATCCCTCAAACGGATATATCCGAGCTTTAGATTGTTGTAAGTGTGATTTTGTGTAAAATCATACTGATCTGAGTTTTTTGTCATGTCATCCTTGATGATCTCCTTTATAGTGTCCATTGACAAGAGTTCTACGTTTTTTGACTCATTAACAATATCAACAGGGTAAGAAATACTAAATTCCGTCACTCCCTGATCCGTCACAATAAAGGAACTGCTGCCATATGGAATAAAATCATCATAGTTATCGAGATTCTCCCATATATCCATATTCCGGGTGAAATCGAGCGACTTGCAAAACGCTATACCATCTACACCCTCGCCATAATCTATGATATATCCCCACGCTGTATCCTTTATAACGCTCTCTGTATCATCAGTTTTTACGGTATCATCGCCATCCTCTATCACTCCTGCGCTCCACTCGTAGTCTGAGGTTCCTATATACACCTGTGAAGCCCTGCCTAATTTATTTTGAAATTCTTCTGCCTTCTTTACAGCTTCGTCTTTGGTCAATACACACTCATTGTCATATGCAGAGGTAGTATCTCCACCTGTAGAACCTCCGTTTAAGCCCCCTACACCTTTCTCCTCTGCAAATGATGGTGGTCCGTAATAACCATACTCACTGGCATCGTATGATGTTCCCTTATATCCTGCTTTAAGAGGCTGTGCTGAAATATATTCAAGAGAACCGTCCTCAGCAATTCCAAATCTAAGCTCACAGAAAACATTACCAATATATCCCAGATACTCATTACAATCCGTATAATCTGTGGCTATTTCACGCGTATCCAGTGCAGACGGTTCTGCCTTTTCATACTGTTCCAGCAGATCATTTTCACTTTTCATCACCATGCTGACGCCCTCTTCTGTGGTAAGTCCCGCATCAATTTCCTGCTGATACCCGGCAATCTCATTTTTGACAACTTCCATGCTGTTATATATCTCTTCTTTCGTATAATGAGGTATGTCGTGATAATATATGGTACTATCGCCAAAATAAGCCTCTATCACACTCTTTTTGAAATCGGCATCTACCTTTATATTCTGCACCTCAACAACCGACATGCTTTTGCAGTCCGGCAGGGTAATGTCTGCTGAAATATCCACATCCACACTTTTGTCCGATGTCTCAACAGAAAAGCTGTCATTCCATTTCGTACTGTCGTCAAACGCGCTTATATCGCTTCCTGCTTTTGTGTTTATATTTTCAGTTTCCATATTGTAATCTACTTTTTTTCCTGAACAGCCGGTTAATGCTATTGCAAGAACTGCCGCCGGTATAATAACGTTTTTCCTCTTCATAGCCTCTCCTTTACAGTGAATTTTCCAAATTTATGATCGTTCCATCTATAGCGTTTACAAAGATAGCATTTCGCTCACTGGAGTAGTCTACC
>OCLF01000042.1_pt1 | contig 41026 bp, 33 predicted proteins | sample 1502881 | NCBI WGS metagenome assembly OCLF01 (sample SAMN03418267, study PRJEB22391) | human gut metagenome | biome: human-gut; feature: organic feature; material: feces | host: Homo sapiens | place: Tanzania | collected 2013-01
AGAATCTCGCCGCCACCCTCAAGCACCTGAACCTTACACTGGCCGCAGCTTGCCTTACCGCCACAGGCTGAAGGCAAGAAGATGCCGTTCTCGTTGAGTGTAGTCATCAACGACGAGCCCTGTGGCACGTTGATGGTCTTGTCGCCATTGATTTCGATGTTGACATTGCCGCTCGGGCTGAGGAACTTCTTAGCTACGAGCAGGATGACAACCAAGAGGAGTATCACAACAAGGAAAACTCCGATACTTGCAAATATAAATGATGTATTCATAACGTTGAGTCCTCCTTATTATATTTTAAGACCAGAGAAGCACATCATGGCCATTGCCATGAGTCCTACGGTGATGAACGTAATGCCGAGACCCTGGAGAGGCTTTGGCACATCGCTGTACTGCATCTTCTCGCGGATGGCACCCATGGCTACGATGGCCAAGGTCCAACCGATACCGCTACCAAGGGCGTAAACAAGAGCGTCGACAACGTTGCCGATGTACTGCGAGTTGGATGGGTCGAGATTGATGCGCTGCTGCATGAAGAGCGAAGCACCCATGATGGCACAGTTAACGGCGATAAGAGGCAAGAAGATACCGAGGGCCGCATAAAGCGACGGCGAGAACTTCTCGACAACCATCTCCACCAACTGCACGATGCCGGCGATAACGGCAATGAAGAGGATGAAGCTCAGATAGGAAAGGTCTACACCCTCAATAAGACAGTCGGGACCCAACACCTTGGTCTGCAACAGATAGTCGACAGGCACGGTGACGAGCAACACGAATGTCACGGCAAGACCCAGTCCCAATGATGTCTTCACGTTCTTCGACACGGCAAGGAACGAACACATACCGAGGAAGAAGGCGAATATCATGTTGTCCACAAAAATGGACCGGAAGAAAAGGCTTATTAAATGTTCCATTGTTTACTTCTGATTATTTTTCTTTGTAAAAGTAAGCTCTATGAATCCATATTACGCATCCCAAGAGGATGAGCGCCATGGCGGGCATTGTCATCATACCATTGTTGATGTAGCCTGCGTCGTAAACTCCCTGAGGAATGAGCTGGAAGCCGAGCAATGAGCCACGGCCAAGAAGCTCGCGCACGCCGCCAACCACCACAAGGATGTAGGCATAGCCAAGACCGTTGCCCACACCGTCGAGGAACGACGGCCAAGGCTTGTTCTGCATGGCGAAGGCCTCAAGACGACCCATGAGAATACAGTTGGTGATGATAAGACCCACGTAGACAGACAGCTCCACGCTCACGTCGTAGACGAAAGCTTTGAGAATCTGGCTCACGATGGTAACGAGAGCGGCAACAACCACAAGCTGCACGATGATACGGATGCGGTTAGGTATGGTGTTGCGGATGATTGAGATAATCACGTTGGCAAATGCTGTAATCACCGTCACGGCAAGACCCATCACGATGGCAGGCTTGAGCTGGGATGTCACGGCGAGAGCCGAGCAGATACCGAGCACCTGTACGAGGATAGGGTTGTCGAGGTTCAGAGGATTGGTGAATGCAGCCTTATTCTCTTTTGAAAACAAACTCATAATCTTGTTCCTCCTCCTTATTTAGATGTTAAGAATTTTGTGTACTCACCGAGGCCGTTCTTGAGCATGTCGCTCACACCGTTACAAGTAAGTGTTGCGCCTGTCACGGCGTCGCACTGGGTTGTAGGATCGCTAACCTCGTTCTTCTTCACTACCGAGAGAGCCACGCCTTCCTTGCCTGCGGCAAAGACATGCTTGCCCTTGAACTGATCCTGCCATACGCGAGAATCCTTGATTTCGGCACCAAGACCAGCGGTCTCGCCCTCGTGGTTGAAGTAAGCTCCATATACGGTCTGCTTGTCGGCGTTCAGGGCAATGTAGCCGCTGATGCCGCCCCAAAGACCCATACCGTAAACAGGGATGACGTACTTGGTCTCGCCGTCGACGTTGCAAACGTAGAGAGCAAGCTTGCCTTCCTTGGTAGAAGCGCTGTTGCAGAGGAAGCCAGCTTCTGTGCCACCCTGCTTTCCAGCCTCAACCTCCTCGCCGTTGCGGTCGATGATCTTGTCGGCTGTAACCACCTTATTATATTGTTCTGTAGCCTCAGCTCCATCGATGTCGCGGATGTTGAGGGCTGCGAGAATCTGCTTCTTCTTGTCGAGAGCCACGTTCTCGTCCTGCTGCGGCTTGAGTGTAGAAGACACGAAGGCAAGCAGGAACGCAACGATAACTACGATAACGACAGAATATATGATTGTGTAGGAGTTGGAACTGGTGTTCAACCCCTTCTTCTTTGTTTCTTCCATATTCCGATAATGGTTATTTGTTGGTTAAACGTTTCATTCGCTTGGTGATGTTCTTCTGCACTACACAGTAGTCGATGAGCGGAGCGAACATGTTCATAAAGAGGATGGCGAGCATCATACCCTCTGGATAACCAGGGTTCATAACGCGGATGATTACTGCCATGATGCCGATGATGGCACCGTAGTAGTACTGTCCGCATTGTGTGCGGGCTGATGTCACAGGGTCGGTAGCCATAAACACAGCACCGAAGCAGAAGCCACCCAACACAATGTGCTCATACCATGCGATAGGAGTCATGCCGAGAGCCTCGAAGATGTAGGCTGCAACAGCACCACCAACGAACACACTGAGCATTGTGCGCCATGAGGCAATGCCTGTCCAGAGAAGTATCACGGCACCAATGGCGATGGCGATAACGCTGGTCTCGCCGATTGAACCTGGGATAAGACCTGTGACCATGTCGCAGAGGCTGCTGTTCACGGCTGCTCCCTGTGCAATCTCACCAAGCGGTGTGGCGCAGGTGAAGGTGTCGGGAAGAGTGTTGCCAAATCCGAAGATTGTGTCGTTGGCCACCCAAACAGCGTCGCCACTCATCTTTGTAGGATAAGAGAAGAAGAGGAACGCGCGGGTGATAAGAGCCACGTTGAAGATGTTCATACCTGTACCGCCGAAAATCTCCTTGCCGATTACTACGGCGAAGGCTACGGCAATGGCGAGCGCCCACAGCGGACAGCCCACAGGGATAATCAACGGGATAATGATGCCCGAAACAAGGAAGCCCTCCTGAATCTCCTCGCCCTTCCACTGTGCCCAGGCAAACTCGATGCCGAGACCTACAACGTAGCTGACGATGATTTTAGGAAGCACCTGCAATGCTCCGTAGATGAACATTGAGAAGAACGAAGCGTCGGCCAAAGCGCCGGCAGCCTTGTAGTTCTGGAATCCCACGTTGTACATACCAAACAGCAATGCCGGAAGCAACGCAATCACCACAAAGCTCATGATGCGCTTTGAATCGATGGCGTCGTGGATGTTCACACCGGTCTTTGAAGTCTGGTTGGGCACAAACAGGAAAGTCTCAAAGCCGTCGAACAAGCTGCGGAAGGCGTGGAGCTTTCCCTCAGGCTCGAAGTTGGGCTTGATGTCGTTAAGATATTTTCTTAGAAAATTCATACTTTTCTCTTTGTAATTAAATTAAATGTTATGCATTCTCCTTGCGGAGCATGTCGAGACCCTTGCGCACGATGTGCTGGAGCTCAAGCTTCGATGAGTCGACAAACTCTGCCACGGCAAAGTCCTCGGGAGCTACCTCGTAGATGCCAAGCTGCTCCATGCGGTCGATGTCGCCGGCAATGATTGCCTTGACGAGATATTCGCCATAGATGTCCATCGGGAGCACCTTGTCGTACTCGCCACTCATAATCATGTGGCGCTCGCCACCCTTGACGCGTGCGTCGAGACTGTACTCCTTGTTCTTGCCGAAGAGCCATGAGAGGTAGCTGCGGCTGACAGAGAAGTCGTTGGTGCGTGGAAGAATCCAACCAAGCATCTCGTCAACATTGTCGCCCTCAGGAATTACGGTAATCTCGGATGTGTGACCGCCAACGAAGTCCTCGGCTGTGCACTTGCGGCCTGTCAACGGGTTGCCGTTGATGATGCGCACGTGATCCTTCTTTGCGAGCTTGCCCTCGAGAAGGCTCGAGATAGGCTGACCAACAAGCGCCTCGGCATAAGCCGGATTGTTGATTTCGCTACCTGCAACTGCCACAAGACGACGGAGATCCACCTTGCCTGTGTTGAACAATCTTCCGAAGAAGATGACTGCTGTCGGGTCGACTGTCCAAACCACCTCGCCCTTGTTCACGGGAGCGATGTTGTTCACCTGAACACCAACGTTGCCTGCCGGACACGGACCGTCGAACACGTTCACCTCAACGTCCTTGGCTGAGGTCAAGGCAGAGCTTGTCTGCTGTGCGCCAATGCCGAGATAGGTCTTGGCGATTTTCGACAGAGCTGTGAGACCCGTCTGGAAGTCCTTCTCGTTGCCCTGAATCTCAAACTCGAAATTGCCTGCGAGAGGCATGTCGCGCAATGCGCTCACAAAGATAGCGCGTGGCTTCTGGTCGGGAGTGGTAGACACGGCGTAGGGCAGCTGGTTGATGTAGCCGAACAAGCCAGCCTCAAGCAGAGCCTTAACCACGGTGTCGCCATCGAGCGAAGCCACCTGTTTCTGACCGAAGTCAACATACTGCTGATCCTTGTCAGCCTCTACGACAACGCGCAACACCTTGCGGCGGTCGCCTCTGACAACTGCCTGCACTACTCCACTCACGGGCGATGCGAACTTAACGTCGTTCTGCTTCTTGTTGACAAACAGAGCGTCGCCAGCCTTCACATGGTCGCCCTCGCGAACTACCACCTTGGGAGTCATGCCTACAAAGTCATCAGGTACAAGGGCATACTGGGCAGCAGCCTTAACCGGGAATTTTTGCTCGGCGGCCTTTCCCTTAAGGTTGATGTCCAAACCCTTACGTAACTTAATTACATTTGCCATAAATATATTAAAAAAATAAGAATAATTCCTCATATTTGGACATTGCTACAAATCGCGATTGGCAACGTCACAAAAGTGCCTACAAAATTAACAATAATTTGTGAGTTAAAGGAATAAAAACTTTTAATTATTTTTATTATAATGCTTTTTACAAGGAAGTTGGCCTATACAATTGCAAAAAATGGGCAATAATGCTAAATAGACATTACAAATCAGACCATAAAAAATATAGGAGGTTGGGCAAAACGGTCCAACCTCCTACACAAAAGCTTTTATAGAGCAATGCTCTGCTACATATGAATGCAAACAAATATTAGTTGCTCTCAATCACCTTGCCTGCTCCACGATAGAGCTTGATGGGTCCGTCGAGCAATACAGCCACTACAGTAATCATCGGGTCGAGCGAACGTTCAGGCACATTAATGTAAAGGTTGCCAGGCACCTCGCTCCAATAGTTCTTGTTGTAGACCTTTGAAGAGATTATCTCGCCACTGCCAACAACCCACACGCGGTTCACCTTGTTCACCAATCCCTTCACCTCGATAGGACCATTGGGTTTGTAAGGGAGGTAGAGATAAAGGATGTCGCCAGCCTTGTTCAATGTGGTGTAGCCCTGGAAATGCTCGTTGGGAATGCCGGCGCGTGTGTCGTAGATAGCCTCCTTGTGCTTCTTTGTCCAGCGGCCAAACTCCTTGAGTATAGCCACCTGCTCCTCGGGAATTGTTCCGTCTTCCTTCGGACCGATGTCGAGAAGCATGTTGCCACCCATCGACAGGCAGTCGACAAATGTGCGCAGAAGAATGTAGGGCGACTTGTAGTTGTTGTCGGCATGCTGATAGCCCCACGAGTCGTTCATAGTCATGCAAAGCTCCCAATGCTTTTCCTCAGGGCGAACCACTGGCACGCCCTGCTCAGGAGTGGCATAGTCGCCATAGCCCTGTATGCGCGAGTTGATTATGACGTTCTTGTTGGCCTTGCGCAGAAACTCCGACATGCCCTTGGCGTTCCAAGTCTCAGCTGTCTGCTCCCAGTCGCCGTCAAACCAATAGAGATCTGGCTTATAGGCATTAAGCTCGCCGAGCTGGTCGAAGTCGAACTTCAGGAATTTCTGCCAGCGTGCTGGATCTTCCTTCACGTCGTAGCGAGTTTCTGTGCGAGAGACGTTAGGATAATCGGGATGCGACCAGTCGATGAGCGAGTAGTAGAGTCCGAGCTTGAGTCCGTGCTTGCGCACTTCCTTGACAAACGGAGTCACGATGTCGCGCTTGGCAGCAGTCGACTTAACGGTGTTGAGGTCGCTATACTTGGTGTCCCACAGAGCCACACCGTCGTGGTGCTTGGTTGTGAGCACAGTATATCTTGCACCACTCTCCTTGATAAGGTCGAGCCAAGCCTTGGGGTCGAAGTTCTTGGCTGTGAAGCCAGAGCATTGTGACATATATTGCTCATACGGCAAGTACTTGTTGTAGAACGACCAACTCTCCGACACGCCATTCACAGCATAAATGCCGTAATGGATAAAAACTCCTAACTTGGCATGGTCGAACCATTCCATACGCTTGTCCTTCTGCTCCTCTGTCTCTTTGGGCAGGGCAGTCTGTGCCATCGCACCAGTCATCGCGGCAGCACAAAGCAGCGACGACAATACGCGTTTCATTTTCATACTATTAATGATTAGTTTTTTTTATTTGTTTATTAGCTTTATAGTTTCTTCGTTAATAATTGTTGGCCACAAAGGTAAGCAAAATTTTTTCATTATAGGCTATTTTAATAAATAATATTTATTGCAGATGGAGAATATTGGGCTTTTTTCGATTCACTCGTCACCTTTTCACTTTAATAATTTGTGTTTATCAATGTTTTTCCGTAATTTTGTAAATCTATTTGATTAAGAACAAACAATAGGTATTTCCAAGTGTTAAAGCGCATTATAAACATAACCATTTGGACCATCATCGGTCTATACACAGCTATCGTAATTCTGCTGCACATTCCTTTCATCCAAACTTTTGTGGGAGAACGTGTGGCGGATGCTTTGTGCCATAAATTCGGCACCAAAGTGAGCATCGGCAGGGTTGACCTGGGCTTTGTCAACCGCCTCATCATCGACGACACCGAAATGCAGGACCAACAGGGCAAACAGATGCTCCGCGTGTCGCGCATATCGGTGAAAATAGACCTTTTGGCACTTGCCAACGGAGAAATAGAGATTACATCGGCACAGTTTTTCGGCCTTCAAGCCAATCTCTATAAAGCCACAGCCGACTCAAAGCCCAACTTCCAATTTGTTGTCGACTCGCTCGCATCGAAAGACACCACCAAACAAAAGACACCACTCAACCTGCAAATCAACTCGCTCATCATACGCAACGGCTCTGTAAGCTGGCGCGTATTGTCGCGTGCCTACAACTCGGGAAAATTCTCGCCCGACAACATCAACGCACACAATATCAGCGCACACATTATTATAAACCGCATAACTGACGATTCACTCAACGTGAAAGTGAAGCGCATCGCCCTTGAGGAGCGTTGCGGATTAAAACTCAAGGCGCTATCCCTACACGCCATATATGGACCTAAGGGCGCAAGCATAAACGACTTCAACCTTGAACTTCCATCCACATTAATACAATCGGAAAACATCTCAGCCTCATTCCAGAAGAAAGAAGGCAAAATAGAAATGCCCTCGTTGAAATTCAACGGAAGCATTAACGCACCACGAATAAGCCTTGCCGACATTGCAGGGTTTGTGCCAAAACTAAGCGCCACTAAAGAACCTATAAGCCTTAAGGTAAACTTCAACGGTAGCGGCGACCAAATAGCCGTAACGCGATTGGAACTCGCAAACAAGAAGCACAGCCTGCAACTCATTGCAAATGGTGGTATAAAAAACTACATGGAGAAAATGTCGTGGTTTGCCAACGTGAGCGAACTAAGCGCCAACCATGAAGCCATTGCCTATATCGTTGCAACTGCCACCGGAAAAGATGTTTCGGCAGTAGTGACACGCATTGGCGACATAAGTCTTAGCGGCCATGCCTATGGCGACAAGAATCGGCTGACAGCAAATGCAAAACTCGCCACTTCATTGGGAGACATCAAGTTAGCTCTCAACAAAAGCAGCAAAAACATTAAGGCCGACATCGAGACCAAAGGTTTTGACGTTGGAAAACTTGCCGACAACAAAACACTCGGACATGTGTCGGCCAACCTAAACATACATGGCACGTCAATGGACAACTTGGCTGCAGCAGGACGAGTGTACGACTTCGACTTTAACGGTTACAAATACCACGACATACAACTCAATGCCTCCTACCGCAACAAAGTAGTGAAAGGAAAAATTGGCATCGACGACCCTAACGCCGATATTGACGTAAACGGCCTTCTCAATATAGCAAGCAAGACTCCGTTGCTAAAGGTGGAGGCATCGGTCAACAACTTTGCGCCCCACGCTCTCGGACTCACACCGAAATGGCAGTCGACAGCATTTGCAGCAAACATCAACTGCGACATCAAAGGCAACAATATCAATAATGCCAACGGAATGGTTGAGGTGAGCAATTTCAAAATGCAGTCGCCTGAGAACGAATACGCGCTGAACAACGTGACAGTAAAAACCGGATTCGAGGGCGAAAACCACTATCTCAACCTCGAAAGCGACTTCGGAACTGTCAACATCAATGGACAATTCAACTATAACACCATCGCCAGAAGCGCGCTCAACATGGTGGCAAGCAAACTGCCTACTATCCCTGGGCTGACACGGCAGCCACAGAAGGAACATAACGACTTCACCATTAATGCGTCGATATCAGACACACAATGGATGAAAAACCTTCTTGGAATACCACTCGAAATCCACCGTCCACTCAACATCAACGGCGAGTTGGACGACAAACGCGAGAAAATAAACCTCTGGTGCGACGTTCCTTCATTCACCTACAACGGCAGCCGCTTCCGCGACGCTTTCATCAACATCGAGTCGCCAAGCGACACACTGAAAGCCGACATACGAATAAAGAAACTTGCCAATAAAGGCAAATTCATAGCCCTGAACCTCAGAGCCGGAGCTTCGGACAATCATCTGAACACATCTTTGAGCTTCAGCAACAACGACCGCCACCCATTAAAGGGCGTAATAAACGCAAGCACCGTGTTTGCCAAGGACGACGACGGAGTGTCGACTGCCTACATCGACGTGCTGCCATCGCGTGCGACCATCGGCGACACAACGTGGCAAGTGGCCCCATCAGCCATCGTCTATAGCAAGAACCGACTTAAGGTTGACGGATTCTCAATAAGCCACGACAACCAGATGCTTGCCATCAACGGAACAGCAACAAAGAGCCTTGAAGACTCGTTGCTCGTAACCCTCAACGACATCGACGTGAGCTATGTGCTGAACCTCGTAAACTTCCACTCTGTTGACTTCTTCGGCATGGCCTCGGGAGAAGCACGGGTAGCGGGAGCGTTCAACGGAAAGCCATTGCTTACCGCCGACCTGCAGGTGAAAGACTTCAAGTTTGAGTCGGGACGCATGGGAACTCTCTACGCCAACGTGAACTACGATGTCGACGAAGGACGCATCAATATCGATGCCATCGCACAAGATGAGGACGGACGCCACACCGACATCAACGGATACGTGTCGCCCAAGCACAACTACATAGACCTTGGCATTGATGCCCACCGCACAAGAGCTGAGTTTATGGAGAGCTTCTGCGGCTCGTTCATGGACAACGTGGATGCCGACATCAACGGAAAATTGAACGTAGTGGGTCCGCTGAACAACATCAATCTGGTGGGCAAGGCTGTGGTCAACGGCTCTGTGCGAATGACCTCACTCAACACTACATATTGGATGCGCAACGACTCCGTGACATTTGTACCCGACGAGATAAAGTTCAAAGGCGACACTATCTGCGACCGCAACGGAAACATAGGATTAATGACGGGCAGCGTCTACCATCAGCACCTAACCAACCTGTCGTATGACCTTGGCATTAAGGCAAAGAACCTGCTCGCCTACGACACTCACTCGTTCGGCGAGAACACTTTCTACGGTACAGCTTACGTCACAGGCGACTGCAAGATAAAGGGACGAAGCGGCGAGGTGACTATTGACATCAACGCCGTGCCCGAAAAAAACAGCATACTCGTGTACAATGTAGCCGACCAAACAGCTATAGGGTCGAGCGACTTCATTAGTTGGAAGAACCACGATGTTGCCAACAACGACTCTATAGACAACGATGAAGATGACAACAAAGTGGACATATCCACTAATATACGACTCAACTTCCTCATCAACTGCAACCCCAACGCCACTCTGAAGTTGCTGATGGACGAGAAGACAGGCGACTACATCACACTAAATGGAGACGGTGTGCTTAGAGCCACATATTTTAACAAGGGAACATTCGACATATACGGCAACTATATTGTCGACCACGGTGTCTACAAGCTCACCATACAAAACATCATAAAGAAGGACTTCCTCTTTCAGAAAGGCGGAACAATATCCTTCGGAGGCGACCCCTACAACGCCTCGCTCAACCTCAAGGCATTGTACATACTCAACAGTGTGAGTCTTGCCGACCTCAACATCGGACACTCGTTCTCCAACAACAATGTGCGCGTGAACTGCCTGATGAACATCACGGGCACCCCCAATGCGCCAAAAGTAGACTTTGACCTTGACATGCCAAACATGTCGAACGATGTGAAGCAAATGGTTTACTCGTTGCTTAATGCTGAAGAGGAGAAAAACCAACAGGTGCTCTATCTACTTGCCGTTGGAAGATTCATGGCTCAGAACAGCAACAACGCCAGCCAGGGCGATGCACCGCAATATAGCCAGACGTCGCTTGCCATGCAGAGCTTCTTAAGCGGCACAATAAGCCAGCAGCTCAACAGCGTGCTAAACAACGTCATAAACAGCAACAATTGGAACTTCGGAGCAAACATATCGACAGGAACCGAGGGATTCAACAATGCCGAGTATGAAGGATTGCTGTCGGGCAGTATGCTCAACAACCGACTGCTCTTCAACGGACAGTTCGGCTATAGAGACAACCCAAACGCCACGACAAGCTTTATCGGCGACTTCGACCTTAAGTATCTGCTGTTCCCAAACGGCAATCTCGCCATCAATGTCTACAACAAGACCAACGACCGTTACTTCACGCGCAACAGCCTCAATACTCAAGGCGTGGGCGTTGTGATGAAAAAAGACTTCACGAAGTTCTCCGACCTGTTCTTCTGGAGAAAGAAAAACAAAAAGAAGAAATAAGACGAAAGGACAATCGATAATGGACTTATTAATACAAATCCATTGTCGATTGTCTAAAAACGATTTCCATGCTGTCTATTACCTATTAAACAAAATAATGTCACCAATGAAACATACCACTACCCTATTGCTTCTCATCGCCCTGCACCTGCACGGATTCGCCCAAACTCCCGAACCGCCAGATCCCATACAACACTCATGGCAACAACACTTCGACCGACTTGCCGACTATGACGACATCGAAAACGACAACCTTGATGACTTGTACGAACTACTGTGCGAGCTCGAAACCTCTCCTATCAACCTCAATACAGCAACAGACGACGAAATAAAGCAATTATCCTTTCTCAATACCTCGCAAACCGAAGAACTTATAGAATATCTCGACCGATACCGTCCGCTACGCTCTATCGGCGAACTGTCGATGATCCAGTCGCTCGACCCAGTACGCCTGCAACTCCTTCGATGCTTCGTATATATAGATAATGTGGAAAAAGAGGAAAAGTATCCTACACTCAAAAACATTCTAAAATACGGCAAACACGAACTCGTAGCTACGACAAGCATTCCCTGCTACAACCGCAAGGGCGACCACAAAGGCTATCTCGGATATAAATACAAACATTGGATGCGCTACACATTCAAGTACGGCCAATACTTAAAGATAGGACTTACTGGCACACAGGACGCTGGAGAACCATTCTTCTCCAGCGGCAACAATATGGGCTACGACCATTATGCCTACTATGCCATAATACGCAAATTGGGGATTCTGAAGACTCTCGCCTTGGGACAATACAAAATGCGCTTTGGCATGGGACTTACCATTAACACAAGTTTCACACTCGGAAAAACCACATCGCTCGTCCTCAGCACACCATCCAACACTATATCTCCCAACTCATCACGCTCTGACGCTTACTATCTGCAAGGTGCGGCTGCAACAATTGCGCTTGGCAAACACATCGACCTCACATCTTTTGTGTCTTACCGCAAAATAGACGCAACGCTGAATAGCGACGGCTCAATAAAAACACTACTTCACACCGGCTACCACCGAACAATGAGCGAAATGCGGCGCAAGCACAACTCTTCACAATTAGCCACAGGTCTTTCTTTGCGTTGGCGTAAGGACGGGTTACATTTTGGTGCAAATGCAATATACACATCATTCAACCGCGAACTTCATCCTAACACCACACAATTATTCCGCAAATACGATCCTGCAGGCAACAATTTCCACAACGGCAGCATCGACTATGGATTTATCAATCATCGAATCAACATAAATGGCGAGACAGCCATCAACAACAATGGAGCAATAGCTACACTCAACAGCCTTTCGCTTAAGGCCAATTCGTCGCTTACGCTTACAGCCATTCAACGCTACTACTCCTATCGTTATTACTCTCTCTTAGGAGCGTCGTTCAGCGACGGAGGCAAAGTGCAGAACGAGAGCGGCGTGTATATCGGTGCTGCATGGACTCCCCTCGCACGCCTGTCGATACTCGCCTACACAGACTTTGCCTATTTTCCATGGGCACGCTACACGGCTTCCCTCTCCTCGCACTCGTGGGACAACATGGTGCAAGCCACGTACAATCTATCCCTGAAAACCAACTTAACGGCACGCTATCGTGTAAAACTTAAACAAGAAAACTATACGTACAAAAACGACAAAAACATACTTATCAACAAAACAGAACACCGCGTCCGCCTAATATTTGCCTACAACGACAACCATTGGCAGGCCAAAACACAATTGGACGGAGCTTGCGTCTTATTCCCGTTCAACCTGCCAAACAAGCAAAACAGTTTCGGTGGAATGCTCAGCCAAACACTCAGCTACAATCACAACAGCCTCAACATAGCTGCCAACGTGGGCTATTTTCACACCAACGACTACAACTCACGCATCTACATCTACGAACGAGGCTCTCTCTACACATTCTCCTTTCCTATGTTCTACGGAAGAGGAATGAGGACAGCCATATTCGCCAAAGGCAAGGTGGGCAGTAGCATCATTGTAATAGGCAAGGTGGGGACGACCAAATATTTCGACCGCGACGTAATATCAAGCTCATATCAACAAATCAACAGCTCTTGGAAAACCGATGTTGACTTGCAAGTAAAATGGAGCTTTTAAAGCACTAAAAATTCGACATTTTATAAACAAAAGTAAAAAACGCCACATTCTTTGTTAATGAATATTATATTTACACAAATAAAACATGAAAACCTTTGTTAGTTTGGAAAATCAAACTATCTTTGCATTGTGTTTTTCATGGTATTAGATTATTAAGGTTAAGAAGGCATAGGTTGTTGTGAAACAGTCTATGCTTTTTGCTTTTTATACAAATTCTAAAATTTAAACCCAACTTCTCTTGATTGTTTCAACTAATATGACTATCTTTGCAAAAAGATAAAAAAAAATAACAACCTAACACGAACATGAACAACAAGGAACTGATGAACCATGCAGCAGACAACATTCGCCTGCTTGCCGTTTCAATGGTAGAAAAAGCAAAGTCAGGACATCCCGGCGGCGCCATGGGCGGTGCCGACTTTATCAATGTCCTCTTTTCTGAATTCTTGGTATACGATCCCGACCAGCCCACATGGGCAGGACGCGACCGTTTCTATCTTGACCCAGGTCACATGTCGCCAATGCTCTACTCAGCCCTTGCCATGCAGGGAAAGTTCAGCATCGAAGAGCTCAAGACATTCCGTCAGTGGGACTCCGTATGCCCCGGACATCCAGAGCGCGATATTGAACGAGGCATAGAGAACACATCCGGACCACTCGGACAGGGCCATACCTATGCTGTAGGTGCAGCCATTGCCGAGAAATTCCTCGAGGCACGTCTTGGCTCTACAATGATGCAGCATAAAGTTTATGCCTACATCTCCGACGGTGGCGTGCAGGAAGAAATTTCGCAGGGTGCAGGACGCATTGCAGGTTTGCTGAAACTCAACAACCTCATTATGTTCTACGACGCCAACGAAATCCAGCTCTCCACAGAGTGTGATGTGGTGATGAAGGAAGACACAGCCAAGAAATACGAATCATGGGGCTGGAACGTGATGGAAATTCCTGGCAACGACCCCGACGCCATACGTGCAGCACTTGTATTGGCACAGAAGGAGACCGAGCGTCCGACACTCATCATCGGCCACACAACAATGGCCAAGGGTGCCCTTAAGGACGACGGCTCAAGCTATGAGCGCAACGTCAAGACCCATGGCGCTCCGCTCGGAGGCGACGCCTACACCAACACCGTCAAGCACCTTGGAGGTGACTTGGAGAATCCATTCGTCATCTTCGACGACGTTAAGGAGCTTTATGCCAAGCGCAACGCTGAGCTTCGCGAAATCGTTAAGGCTCGCCACGCTGAGGAAGAGGAATGGCGCAAACAGAACCCAGAATTGGCAGCCAAGATGGACGACTGGTTCTCGGGCAACGCTCCTAAGGTAGACTGGAGCGCATTGGTGCAGAAGCGTGACGCTGCCACACGTGCCGCATCGGCAGCTTGCCTCGGTGTGTTGGCACAGCAGGTGGACAACATGGTGGTTTCATCTGCCGACCTTTGCAACAGCGACAAGACCGACGGCTTCCTCAAATACACACACAACCTTCAGGCAGACGACTTCACAGGAGCCTTCTTCCAGGGAGGTGTTTCTGAGCTCACAATGGCTTGCGTATGCATCGGTATGTATCTGCACGGTGGCGTAATTCCAGCTTGCGGAACATTCTTCGTATTCTCCGACTACATGAAGCCTGCAATACGTATGGCAGCACTCATGCGCGTACCTATCAAGTTCATTTGGACACACGACGCATTCCGCGTAGGCGAGGACGGCCCTACCCACGAGCCAGTGGAGCAGGAAGCACAGATCCGCCTCATGGAGAAGCTCAAGAACCACAAGGGCGAGGATTCAGTACGCGTGTTCCGACCCGCCGATGTAGACGAGGCAACCGTATGCTGGCAGATGGCTGTTGAGAACATGGCTACTCCTACGGCCCTCATCTTCTCTCGCCAGAACATCGCCTCATTGCCCGAAGGCAACGACTACGAGCAGGCTCGCAAGGGTGCTTATGTAGTAGAAGGTTCCGACGCCGACTTCGACGTTATCCTTCTCGCTTCTGGCTCAGAGGTTTCAACTCTCGTTGCAGGAACCGAGTTGCTCCGCAAGGACGGCATCAAGGTGCGCATTGTAAGCGTTCCTTCTGAAGGATTGTTCCGCAACCAGACCAAGGAATACCAGGAGAGCATCCTGCCGACAGGTTCCAAGATTTTTGGACTTACAGCAGGTCTGCCTGTCAACCTTCAGGGCTTGGTAGGTGCCAATGGTACCGTCTACGGACTTGAATCGTTTGGCTTCTCAGCCCCTTACAAGGTGCTCGACGAGAAGCTTGGCTTCAACGCCGAGAACGTATACAACCAGGTAAAGAACTTTTTATCTAAATAACTAAAACATAACGCTCCGCACATTGCACCTCACACATGCGATGTGCGGAACCTTTAACCCATTAAAAACCCAACAACTATGGAAATCAAAACAGTAGGTATTGCATGCGACCACGCAGGTTACGCATTGAAGAAATTCGTGATTGAGTATCTCGAAAGCAACAATATTCCTTTCAAGGACTATGGCACTTATAGTGATATTAGTTGCGACTATCCCGACTTTGCCCACTCTCTCGGCGACGCCATCTCAAAGGGCGATGTTTATCCCGGCATCGGCATTTGCGGCAGCGGTGAGGGAATGGCCATCACATTAAACAAGCACAAGGGTGTGCGCGCAGCATTGGTATGGTCGCCCGAGATTGCACAGCTCGCTCGCCAGCACAACGACGCCAACGTGCTCGTATTGCCAGGTCGCTTCATCGACAACAAGACTGCCGAGAAGGCTCTTGACGAATTCTTCAAGACTCCGTTTGAGGGCGGACGCCACGAACGCAGAGTCCAGAAGATCGACTTATAATAAATAAGGAGAACTAACATCAGAAATGTTTTGAAACTCACTAATTGGAGTTTTACAGAATTAACAACAGGAACTAAGAATGAAGAATTATGACTTGCTTCTAAGGCAACTGGCCGAAAATAAACAACAAGCAAAGCTTATAACAATTCTTCATTCTTAGTTTCTTTAATTTTTTAATGTCCAACAGACATCTACCAAGACTAAAACTACATGAAACGATTTTTAATCTCAGCCTCACTCTTTGCTTTATGCTTCACGGCTAACGCTCAAGGACCATTCATCTCCAACACTGCCTACCGCAACAATATGGAGCAGCAGTTCAACGAGCGCATAAAGACTATAGGCAAAAACTTCTACAACATCAAAAAAGAAAAACTCACAACCGACGAGCGCGAGGCACTTGAATTCCTCTACGCCTACATGCCACTTGCCGACGTAACCGACTATCCCACCTCCTTCTTCGCCGACAACGTACGCCTGTCGTTCAAAGCACGCAAGGAAATGCCTTGGGGTAAGGACGTGCCCGAACTTTTGTTCCGTCATTTCGTGGTGCCTATCCGTGTGAACAACGAACCGCTCGACGAGGCACGCAGCGTTTTCTTTAAAGAACTGAAGGACCGCATCAAGAACCTTTCAATGCACGACGCAATTCTTGAGGTGAACCATTGGTGTCATGAGAAAGTGACCTACCAGCCTGCTGACGCACGCACATCATCGCCCCTGCAAACTCTGCGTACTGCCACCGGACGCTGCGGCGAACAGAGCACATTTACTGTTGCAGCCTTGCGCGCTGTGGGCATTCCTGCACGACAGGTTTACACCCCACGCTGGGCACACACCGACGACAACCATGCTTGGGTAGAGGCTTGGGCCGACGGCAAATGGTGGTTCCTCGGAGCTTGCGAGCCAGAACCAGTGCTCAACCTCGGATGGTTCAACGCACCGGCTTCGCGAGCCATGCTTATGCACACACGAGCCTTCGGCGACTACCAAGGTCCTGAAGAGGCGTTGCTCCGCACAAGCAACTTCACGGAGATAAACCTCACCTCCAACTATGCACCAACAGCCAAGGTGAAATTCACCATTAAGGACACCAACGGCAATCCCGTTGCCGGAGCAAGAGTAGACTTCAAAATCTACAACTATGCCGAGTTTTATACAGCCGTCACAAAATACACCGACCAGTCGGGCAACACCTCATTGTCTGCCGGTATAGGCGACTTGCTCATCTGGGCATCAAAAGATGGCAAATACGGCTACCAAAAGGCTTCGTTCGGAAAGGACAAAACTATTACAATCAACCTTAACCGCGACGCACAGGCCGACAACAAGCAGCTTATCTTCCCTGAAGAGACCTTCAACATTGTGCCTCCAGTAGAGAATGTGCAGATGCCTCATGTCAGCGACGAGATGCGCAAGGAAAACAACCGCCGCTTCGCCTACGAGGACTCCGTACGAAAAGCCTATACCGCCACTTTCCTCACCAAGGAACAGGCTGAAAAGATCAATCCAAAGGCTGCCGAATATCTCGTTAAGGCTCGCGGCAACAAGCAGACAATCATCGACTTCCTCGCCCGACACAAGGACAATGAAAGCCGCGCACTCGGCATTCTCGCCACTCTAAGCGACAAGGACCTGCGCGACATACAAACAGAAATCCTTGAGGACAACTTCACAGCCAAGACCGACCAACTCTCACCGCGCGTTGAGGACGAGATGATCACCCTGCCGTTCAAGAACTATTTCGAGAAGGCTTTCCACGGAAAGACTGCAGATGAATTCCGCAAAGACCCGACAACTCTCGTGGCGTGGATAAACAAGAACATCCGACTCAACCCCGACAAAAAGGCCCTTCAGATTGCACAGACTCCTGTAGGAGTGATGCAGTCGAAGATGACCGACGAACGCTCACGCGACATCTTCTTCGTGGATGTTGCCCGCAGCCTTGGCATTGAAGCCAGAAAGGATGCCGTGACTGGCAAGGTGCAGTATAAGAAGGAGGGCGAATGGATGGATGTGAAGTTCAACTCCAACGCACAGGCCACAGCCCAAACAGGCAAGCTTGTTCTCACATACGAGCCAAGCGCATTCCTCGACGACCCGAAATACTACAACCATTTCACCATCAGCCGCCTCGTAAACGGCACACCACAGCTGATGAACTTTGAAGAGGGACAGGCCGACATGGGCAACGGCACATGTTGGAGCAACACCTTCAAGAACGGCTACTCGTTTGACACCGGCACCTATATGCTCACCACAGGCACACGACTCGCCAGCGGCAACGTGCTTGCAGCCACACGCATATTCAACATCGAGAAGGGTAAGACCACTACCCTGCCGCTCGACATCCGTCAGGACGCCAACGACGTGAGCGTGATCGGACAGTTCAACTCGGAGTCAATCATCAATAAGGACGGCAAAGACGTGAGCATCCTCTCGCAGACAGGCCGTGGCTACTTCATTCTTGCTGTGCTTGGCGTAGGCCAGGAACCCACCAACCACGCTTTGCACGACATCGAGAAGGAGCGCGTAGCCTTTGAGGATTGGGGCAGACCCGTTGTGCTTCTCTTCGAGAGCGAGGCTGACGCCAAGAAATTCCAAAAGGACGAGTTCGGCTCATTGCCTTCAACCGTGCAGTACGCCATCGATAAGGACGGCTCTATCCGTGAGCAAATTGCACGCGAAATGAAACTGCAGAGCAAGACCCAGATGCCGATGTTCATCATTGCAGACACATTCAACCGCGTAGTTTTCTCTTCACAGGGCTACACTATCGGATTGGGAGAGCAGATGAAGAACGTGTTTAAGAAATTGAAATAACTCATAAGAGCCAATATCAAAATCCCATAACCAAGTAGGAGGAAAGCGAAGGAGTTTTCCTCCTATTTTCGTTTTCAACAGTTAAACACCTAACATCTAAAAACTCCAAAGCGGCCCTGCCGACAATAGTTGTAGCAAAGTAGCACATATGAACGCCGGCCATTTCACATTCAACATTCCAAAAGGTGAAGAATGCCATTTTTTGCAGTTTCCTATATTTTTTTGTTAAACTTTACAAAATACACAGCTTCAAATTTCTCCACTAAACAAAATATTAGTACCTTTGCAGCCGATTTAATCCGCAGAGGCTCGAAGAAGTGACAGCATGGTGCTGTCCGCCTTACGGAAAAACCCGTTTATATTAAATTTTTAAATGTACGCAATCGTAGAGATTAACGGTCAGCAGTTTAAGGCAGAGCAGGGCAAGAAGCTCTTCGTTCATCACATCAAGGACGCTCAGGAAGGCCAGACTGTTGAATTCAACAAGGTACTGCTTGTTGACAATGAAGGTTCAGTACAGGTAGGTGCACCTGCCGTAGAAGGTGCAAAAGTTGTATGTGAGGTTGTGAACCCCCTCGTTAAAGGTGACAAAGTTATCGTCTTCAAGATGAAGCGCCGCAAGGACTATCGCAAGAAGAACGGTCACCGTGAGCAGTTCACAGAGATCGCAATCAAAGAGGTAATCGCTTAAATTTTAGGAGGAACAAGAAATGGCACATAAAAAAGGTGTAGGTAGTTCTAAGAACGGACGTGAATCAGCTTCTCAAAGATTAGGCGTTAAGATCTGGGGTGGCCAGAAGTGCATCGCAGGCAACATCATCGTTCGCCAGCGTGGTACAAAGCACAACCCAGGCTTGAATGTAGGTATTGGCAAGGACGACACTCTCTATGCATTGGTTGACGGCACCGTTAACTTCCGCAAGGGTCGCAACGACAAGAGCACTGTTTCCGTAATACCCGAAGCTGAGGCTTAATTAAACAAAAAACTATTCCAAACAAACATATTTAATCCCAACTTTCATATCGCTTGAAAGTTGGGATTAATACTTTATTCAATTAATAATTGTTAGTTATTAATTATTAACTGATTGTAAAATCGCCATTATACCCAACCTTACTCAAAAAAACACGAGTTAAATATTGCCGTAAAAGATTTTTTGTGTAATTTTGTATTCCGAAAGAAACATACACAACGCATAATAATATTTAACTATTTAGCATATGCTTACACTTAAACTCATCAGTGAGGAAACTGAACGTGTTATCAAAGGCTTGAACAAGAAGCACTTTGCAGGTGCCGAGGAAGCCGTGAAAGAAGTTCTCGCCATAGACAAGCGTCGCCGCGAGACACAGCAGGAGCTTGACCAGAATCTTTCAGACGCCAAGAAATTGGCAGCACAGATTGGCGCTCTCATGAAGCAGGGCAAGAAAGAAGAAGCCGAAGAAATCAAGACTAAGGTTGCAGCTATAAAAGAAAGCAACAAGGCATTGGAAGAGACAAAGGCACAGGCCGAGAAAGACCTCGTGGCAAAGCTTTGCACAATTCCAAATATTCCTAACGACGATGTGCCCGAGGGCAAGGACGCAAGCGACAACGTGGTTGTGAAGGAAGGCGGCGAAATGCCTAATCTCCCCGAAGACGCACTCTGCCACTGGGACCTCTGCAAGAAGTTCAACCTCATCGACTTCGACCTCGGTGTGAAGATCACCGGCGCCGGATTCCCTGTCTACATCGGCAAGATGGCACGCCTTCAGCGCGCACTTGAGGCATTCTTCCTCGAGGAGGCTCGCAAGAGTGGCTATCTCGAAGTACAGCCGCCTTACGTTGTAAACGAGGCTTCTGGCTACGGCACAGGTCAGCTCCCCGACAAGGAAGCTCAGATGTACCAGTGCCAGCTCGACAACCTCTACCTTATTCCTACAGCTGAGGTACCTGTAACCAATATTTTCCGCGACGAGATTCTCGACGAGAAGGACCTTCCTATCAAGCGTTGCGCCTACTCTGCTTGCTTCCGTCGTGAGGCAGGTTCTTACGGCAAGGACGTGCGCGGACTTAATCGTCTGCACCAGTTCGACAAGGTGGAGATTGTGCGTATCGACAAGCCTGAGCACTCTTACCAGTCGCTCGACGAGATGCTCGCTCATGTAGAAGGTCTGCTCAAGAAGCTTGAACTTCCTTACCACATTCTCCGCCTGTGCGGTGGCGACATGAGCTTCACATCTGCCATCTGCTACGACTTTGAGGTATGGAGCGCAGCCCAGAAGCGTTGGCTTGAAGTTTCTTCAGTTTCCAACTTCGAGAGCTATCAGGCCAACCGTCTGCATTGCCGCTACCGCAATGCCGAGACAAAAAAGATTGAGCTTTGCCACACGCTCAATGGCTCGGCTCTCGCCCTGCCGCGCATCGTTGCAGCCATCATCGAGAACAACCAGACTCCTGAGGGTATTCGCGTGCCGAAGGTGCTTGTGCCTTACTGCGGATTCGACATGCTCGACGACAAGAATTTCTAAACGAAATTAGAATACAAGTAGGAATTTAAAGAAGTTATAGCATTTAAACGTGTGTTAAGTACTTTAACTTCTTTAAATTCTTATCTATTTCCTACCCATACACTTACCACAACCTCCACGTTATCAAAACCTAACTTAAAACAATAACATTAACGCCCATGAACAAAATCGTATTGAAAAAGCAATTCTCCGAAAAAGTTTTCCTTTTCGAGATTGAAGCCCCATTGATTGCAAAGAGCCGTAAGGCAGGCAACTTCATCATCGTCCGCGTAGGCGACAATGGCGAACGAGTGCCCCTTACCATCGCTGATGCCGACATCCAACGCGGCACGATAACCATTGTCGTGCAGAAAGTAGGCTTGTCGTCAACCAAGTTGTGCAATCTAAACGAGGGCGATTACATCACCGACGTAGTTGGTCCTCTTGGCAATCCTACCCACATTGAAAAATTCGGTACGGTGGTTTGTGCCGGAGGAGGTGTTGGCGTTGCCCCAATGTTGCCCATTGTGCGTGCCTTGAAGGCTGCCGGCAACCGTGTGCTTTCGGTTATAGCCGGACGAAGCAAGGACCTCGTAATCCTTGAGGACGAGGTGCGCCAGAGCAGCGACGAGCTCATCGTCATGACCGACGACGGCTCGTATGGCGAGAAAGGCGTAGTGACTGTAGGCATCGAGAAATTCATCAACCAAGAAGAGCACGTTGACAAGGTGTTTGCCATCGGACCTCCCATCATGATGAAATTCAGCTGCCTTACAGCACAGAAATACAACATACCTGTAGAGGTTTCGTTGAACACAATTATGGTAGACGGCACGGGAATGTGCGGAGCTTGCCGACTCTCCATTGGTGGCAAGACAAAGTTTGTGTGCATCGACGGACCGGAATTCGACGGATCGCTTGTCGACTGGGACGAAATGTTCAAGCGCATGGGCACTTTCCGTGACGCCGAGCGCGAAGAGATGGAACACTACGAAGACCACCTGCGAGGCATTGAGAAGAAGACAGAGATATGCGGATGCGACACTTGCATGGACGTGGAACCAACCAACGAGACCATAGAACGGCTCACCGACCGCGACTCCGAATGGCGCAAACAGCTGCGTGCAGCCATGAAACCTGCTGAGCGCAAGGCCATTGAGCGTGTGCAGATGCCAGAGCTCGACCCCGTTTATCGCGCCACTACTCGCACAGAGGAAGTAAACAAGGGACTGACCAAGGAAATGGCTGTGCGCGAAGCTCACCGTTGTCTCGACTGTGGCAAGCCAGCATGTGTCGAGGGTTGCCCTGTCAACATCAACATTCCGTCGTTCATCAAGAACATCGAGCGCGGACAGTTCCTTGCTGCTGCCAAGGTTTTGAAAAGCACTTCTGCCCTGCCTGCCGTGTGCGGTAGAGTATGTCCACAGGAAAAGCAATGCGAGAGCAAGTGCATCCACCTGAAGATGAACGAGCCAGCTGTAGCCATCGGATATTTGGAGCGTTTCGCTGCCGACTTCGAGCGCGAGAGTGGAAACATTGCCGTTCCCGACATGGCTCCTAAGAACGGAATAAAGGTAGCAGTTGTAGGTAGTGGTCCATCAGGCCTAAGCTTTGCTGGCGACATGGCAAAGAAGGGCTACGAGGTTCATGTGTTTGAGGCCCTGCATGAGATTGGCGGTGTACTGAAATACGGTATTCCAGAATTCCGCTTGCCCAACCGCATCGTTGACGTGGAGATCGAAAACCTTAAAAAAATGGGCGTTGAGTTCACCACCGACTGCATCGTTGGCAAAACCATCACTACCGACCAGCTTGAAGCAGAAGGCTACAAGGGTATCTTCGTGGGTTCGGGAGCCGGACTGCCCAACTTCATGGGCATAAAAGGCGAGAATGCTCTTAACATCATGTCATCGAACGAGTATCTGACACGCGTCAACCTCATGGACGCTGCCAACCCGCTCACCGACACGCCTATCAACATAGGCAAGAACGTGCTTGTAGTGGGCGGTGGCAACACTGCCATGGACTCATGCCGCACAGCCAAGCGACTTGGCGGCGACGTGACACTCGTCTACCGTCGTTCGGAAGCTGAGATGCCTGCTCGTCTTGAGGAGGTGAAACACGCTAAGGAAGAGGGAATAAACTTCCTCACTCTGCACAACCCTATAGAATATATTGCAGACGAGAAGGGAGCTGTAAAGGCAGCCGTTCTTCAGGTGATGGAACTTGGCGAGCCAGACGCAAGCGGACGCCGCAAGCCTGTTCCTGTTGAGGGCAAGACAGTAACGATGGAGGTAGACCAAGTGATTGTGGCTGTAGGCGTTTCGCCAAATCCACTCGTGCCAAACTCTATCAAGGGTCTTGAGCTCGGACGCAAGAACACAATTGCCGTGAACGAGCAGATGCAAAGCTCACGTCCGGAAATATTCGCCGGCGGCGACATTGTGCGCGGAGGTGCTACTGTAATTCTCGCCATGGGCGACGGACGCAGAGCAGCGGCGGCTATGGACGAAAGACTGAAAGGAGAATAATATAAAAAAACATGAAAGCCCCCAATCCCTCCTCCCCCGCAGGGAGGGGTTGGGTGTGGGGCTGATAATAAAAACATTATGTCAGGATTCTACACCATTATTTTACTCATACTCTCTAATATTTTCATGACCCTTGCCTGGTATGGACATCTTAAGCTCCAACAAACAGGAGTTTCGAGCCATTGGCCATTGATAGGCGTGATAGCATTCTCATGGGGCATTGCCTTCTTCGAATACTGCTGCCAGGTGCCGGCCAATCGTATCGGGTTTCAAGGCAACGGAGGCCCGTTCTCGCTTGTCCAGCTCAAGGTGGTGCAAGAGTGCGTCAGCCTCATCGTGTTCGCCCTTATTGCAAACATTATGTTCCAAGGCGAGACTTTGAAGTGGAACCATCTGCTTGCATTCGTTTTCATAATTGCTGCCGTGTATCTCGTGTTCAAATAAACGATTTGATGACCAAAAAAATCCACATTATTATATAAAACGAGCTATATTATATAATAACGAACTATATTATACACAACGATTTATGCGAACAAGAGAACAAACTCTTAACCACCTGCTTTACAAGCGTTTTCAAAAAGCCCTCACCGACTATTCCATGCTCTCTGACGGCGACCGCATACTCATCGCGCTCTCAGGCGGCAAGGATTCCTTGTGCCTGCTTGAGATGCTCGCACGTCGCCAACGCATCATAAAACCAAGGATTGAGGTGGAAGCCGTGCATGTGAGAATGCGGAACATTCATTACGAGTCGGACACAACTTATCTGGAAAGCTTCGCAAGCCTGCACAGCGTGCCACTCCACATCATAACAACAGAATTCGACAACACCAAGGAGACCAACAAGCCCGCCTGTTTCCTCTGCTCATGGCATCGCCGCAAAGCCCTGTTCCGTTTTGCCCAAGACAACGGCTTCAACAAGATAGCTCTTGGCCACCACATGGACGACATCATCCACACAGCCATGCTCAACCAATTTTTCCAAGGCTCATTCTCCACAATGCCTGCCGTAATGCAGATGGAGAAAATGCCGCTCACAATAATCCGACCGCTGTGTCTTGGGAAAGAGAGCGACATCAAGGAATACGCCGAGCTGTGCGGATATGAGAAACAGATAAAACTCTGCCCCTACGAGAAAGTCTCCAACCGCACAGACATGCAACGCATCTTCGACGAAATAGAACGAATTAATCCCGAAGCACGCTATTCCATATGGCACGCATTGGAGAAAGATGGCAAAATCTGCACAAAACACTGAAAAATCACAACATATCTTTGTTTTTCTAAGCAAATATCGCTAAATTTGCACTTATGAGAATAGATATTATCACCGTATTGCCCGAAATGCTTGAGGGCTTTATCAACGAATCAATACTCGCTCGTGCCCAGAAAAAGGGACTCGCCGAGATTCATCTCCACAACCTGCGCGACTACTCCACCGACAAGTGGCGCCGAGTGGACGACTATCCCTATGGCGGCTTTGCCGGCATGGTGATGCAATGCGAGCCTATAGACCGCTGCATCTCTGCGCTGAAGGCAGAACGCGACTACGACGAGATTATCTTCACATCGCCCGACGGCGAAAAGTTTGACCAGCACATTGCCAACGACCTCTCGCTCAAGGGAAACATCATCATCCTTTGCGGCCACTACAAAGGCATCGACCAGCGTGTGCGCGACCATCTCATCACTCGCGAGATTTCCATCGGCGACTATGTGCTTACGGGTGGAGAGCTTGCCGCAGCAGTCATGGCCGATGCCATAGTGCGCGTTGTGCCGGGAGTGATAGGCGACGAGCAGAGTGCCCTGAGCGACTGCTTTCAGGACGACATGCTGTCGGCTCCTATCTACACACGCCCTGCCGACTACAAGGGATGGAAGGTGCCCGAGATTCTGCTTAGCGGCAACGAGGCGAAGATTAAAAACTGGGAAATGGAACAGGCTATGGAGCGCACACAGCGTCTGCGTCCAGACTTGCTCGAAAAATAATACCAACTAAACTCCTAAAAATATGGAACAGAACACAACAAACCAGCCAAAGCCAAGCAACAATCTTGTGCTTGCCATCATCACCACAGCCTGCTGCTGCCTGCCATTAGGCATAGTGGCTATTGTGAAAGCTTCAAAAGTTAACAGCTATTATCTCGCCGGACAATATGAGCTTGCCGAGCAGGCTTCAAAGGACGCCAAGAAATGGAGCATAATAGGCATCATTTCTGGAATTGTCATCAACATTATATATTATGTATTTATGGGGATTTATGGCGATTCCATGTTTGCAACATTAAGCAAATTAGGACAATAGATAATTCATTAAGCAAATAGGATTCTTAAAGCAAATTAAGCCAACAGACTCTTGCAACTCAGTAACTGTAGAAACAAAAGGTACTTATACCTTGTTATAATAATAGCCGTAGGGTTGACATTGTATTTTGTCAATCCTACGGCTTATTGGTTTTGGCCGAAATGCCCATTCAAACTCCTCACCGGACTCAGCTGTCCGGCTTGCGGCATCCAACGCTTCATCCATGCCATGACAAACGGCCATTTTCGCGAAGCCATAGCCTACAACTATTTCCTTGTCTACGCCTTGCCATACATTGTTGCTATAATTGCCACATTTCTTATGCCTGCCTCAAGACTCAAGGAGCTAATGCAAAAAATATTCGAGAACAAGTTTGCAATATGGCTCTACATCGCCACGTTCTGCGCATGGTTTGCCATCAGAAACATTCTAAAGATATAGCAGACAAATCATTACAATTGATTTCTCCATCTTATTAATAATTTATCAGACTCAGCAAACTTACATAAAAAAAATGAATTATACGACTGCTTTTGCATAATACAAGAATAATTCAAGTCAATATTCTTAATAAAAACTTTGTCAAATGCTTTAAAATGTGTAGCTTTGCAATGAATTTACAGAAAAAACAATCTACACACAAAAAATGAAGAAAATTATTTTATCAGCCATTGCCATAGCTTTTGCCATCGCAATGCCCGCCAACGCGCAAGACGGACTTCTGAAGAAGTACGCCCAGCGACTTTCGACACCACGTCATTACATCTGCTACCGCACTAACGAGAACATTAAAATCGACGGCAAGCTCAACGAGAAATCATGGGCCAAGGCAGCCGACACAGAATCGTTCGTGGACATCAGCGGCGATGGTTTCCCCAAGCCTATCTACGACACGAAGGCTCGCTTGATGTGGGACGACAACTATCTGTATGTGTCTGCCGTGATGGAGGAGCCTAACATTGTGGCAAACCTTACGCAGCGCGACACCATCATCTACCACGACAACGACTTCGAGGTGTTCCTCGACCCTACCGGCGACGGACAGAACTATTTTGAGATTGAAAACAATGCACGTGGCGTGATTTTCGACCTTATGCTCGACCGTGCCTACCGCTCTGGCGGCAACTTCTACATCCAGTGGGACTGCCCCGGACTGAAACTTGCCGTGTCGCACGACGGCACTCTCAACAAGCCCAAGGACAAGGACCGCTCATGGACTGTGGAGATGGCTATTCCCCACAAGGCTATCACCCGCAACTTCACCAACCCTCTGCAGGCTGGCAACATCTGGCGACTGAACTTCTCGCGCGTGCAATGGTTAAAGAAGGGCGGACCAGAAGAGAACTGGGTGTGGACTCCTACTGGCGAAATCAACATGCATGCCCCCAACCAGTGGGGATTCCTGCAGTTCTCCGACAAGGCTGTTGGCACAGGCACAGAGGAGTTCCGCTGTCCCTACAACATGGAAGCCTACAAAGTGCTCTGGGCTATGTTCTACGCACAGCTCGACAAGCACGGCAAGGACGGTTGCTACGCCAATTCGACAGCAGCACTCGGCGTGACCAGCAGCGACCTCGCCACTCTTCCTAACGGTAGCAATGTGGAAATAGAAGCCACAACCAACCAGTTTACAGCGAGCGTTCTCGTGGGTGGCTTAGGCAAACGCTATACTGTTGACCAGAATGGTAAATTCGAGGTTAAGTAATTTCGATTGGAAATAAAGGAGTCAGGAGTTACCTCCTGACCTCCTACTTCCCTATTTCCTTACAAAATTTCTCTCCCAGCATAAATCCCTCCTCGTACAACCGCTCAAGCTTGGCCGTATCCTTCTCCATTCTTGTCACCTCCATCGGGCGTTCAGGTCTGATGCAAATCACTTTGCCTTCTTCCTCAAGCCTGTCCACCATCTCGAGCTGACGATTGTAAGCCTCGAGTCTATGGCTAAGCAACACACGAAGTCGCGGATACTTTTTATATATAAAATGTGGAATCTTATGGTCGCGCCCAGAGGTGCGATAGCCTTTGTTGCGCGTAAGCACAAGCACATTCTTCTCATGTCCAAGGTCTATGGCATGCTGCACCGGAATGCTGTCGGCAATGCCGCCATCGAGCATGGGCACTCCGTCCACCATAACAATCTTGCTGACATAAGGCAGCGAACTCGAAGCCCTCACCACGTCAATGGCACGCTGACGGTCGTGACGTTCCTGAAGATACTCAGGACGACCCGTAAGACAGTTTGTTGTCACCATCTCGAATGTAGCCGGATTGTTAAAGAACATGTCGTAATCGAACGGAATATACTCATTGGGGAATTTGTCATATAGCAGTTTCGTGTCGATAATGCAGCCCTGGGTAACCAAGTGGTGCAAGCCAATATAGTCGTAGCGCGCCAGATAGTCGATGTTCGACACCCTCGCTCTACGCGGCTGACGGCTCATATACGACATACCGTTGCAAGCTCCAGCCGACACTGCCACCACATAGTTGAAATACAACTCGTGCTTCATAAATCCGTCAAGCACTCCGCTGGTGAAGACGCCGCGCATTCCTCCACCCTCAAGCACCAATCCTGTATTGCTGTCTATAGTCATCATCTTTACTTCTCCCTTACCTTTAGTTATCTCGTTTACTTATATTTTACAATTATTGTTTCTGTATGCAAAAGTACTTATTTTTCAATAATCCACCGCATATCCTAACAATAAAAAAAGCACAACCCATCCACTTAGTTAATATCCACTACAACAAGCGGCAACAATACTAATAAAACATAAATAAAAGCAAGCGTCTATTGTCATGTGTTTAAATTTCATTAACTTTGCGCTAAAATAATTTTATAAAAAGGCAGATATGTTTGATAAAGCAACCTACGTAAGCCGCCGCGCCAAGCTCAAGGAGCTTGTAAAGAGCGGAATCATCATATTGTTTGGCAACAACGAGTCGCCGTGCAACTTCCCAGCAAATGGCTACTACCCGTTCCGTCAGGACTCCACATTTCTTTATTACTTCGGGCTCCAGCGTGATGGACTCGTTGGCGTAATCGACATCGACAACGATATCGAGACACTTGTCGGCAACGACATCGACATCGAAGATATCGTGTGGTATGGCAGCGTGAACAGCATGCACGACATGGCCGAAAGCGTGGGCGTGAAGAACACCGCACCAATGAAGTCGCTCAAGATCATCTGCAACGATGCCATGCGCCAGAAGCGCCGCATACACTTCCTGCCCCCCTACCGCCACGACATAAAAATCCAGATATTCGACCTCCTCGGCATTCATCCTGTGCAGCAGAAAGAGTCGGCAAGCATGGCCCTCATAAACGCTGTAGTGAAAATGCGTTCCACTAAGGAGCAGCAGGAGATTGAGGAACTTGAGCGTGCCTCTGTAATTGGCTATAAGATGCACACCACAGCCATGCGACTCACCAAGCCTGGAGTCACCGAGAAATTCATCGGCGGACAAGTTGACGGCGTAGCCAACTCCTACGGCGCGATGGTTAGTTTCCCAACCATATTCAGCCAGCACGGCGAGATAATGCACGGCAACCCTTCGATGGCTGAGCTTGAAAGCGGACGACTTGTACTCTGCGACTGCGGAGCCGAGACCATCAACAACTACTGCTCCGACAATACCCGTACATATCCCGTGAACGGCAAGTTCACACAGCGCCAGCTCGAAATCTACAGCATAGTAGAGGCTTGCCACGACTATGTGCTTGAGGTTGCCAAACCAGGCGTTAAGTATATGGACGTACACTTTGCCGTATGCCGACTCATGACCGAACGTCTGAAGGAGCTCGGACTCATGAAGGGCGACACCGACGAGGCTGTTGCAGCCGGAGCCCACGCCATGTTCCTGCCCCACGGATTGGGCCACATGATGGGTATGGACGTTCACGACATGGAGAGTCTCGACCAAATCAACGTAGGCTTCGACGCTGAGACACGTCCACGCCTCGACCAGTTTGGTACCAACTGTCTGCGCATGGGACGCCGCCTTGAGGAAGGCTTCGTTGTTACCGACGAGCCGGGCATCTACTTTATCCCTGCCCTCATCGACGACTGGAAGGCTTCGGGCCATTGCGCTGAGTTCCTCAATTTCGACAAGCTCGAGACCTACAAGGACTTCGGAGGTATCCGTATTGAAGACGACGTGCTCATCACAAAGGATGGTTGCCGATTCCTCGGCGAGGACCGCATCCCTTACCATCCAAAGGATGTGGAAGAGTTCATGGCAAATAATTAATAATAACAATAATCAACAATAACAACAAAGCAATGAAAAAAATTTTCACACTTGCGCTTCTCGCTGTTTTTGCATTGGGCGCAAACGCTAAGGGGAAGAAGACTGTCAACAAGAACAAGCCTGTCTTCACTACCATCAAGGCTAATCCTATCACAAGCGTAAAGGACCAGAACCGCAGCGGCACATGCTGGGACTACTCTACTCTCTCGTTCTTCGAGGCTGAGATTCTCAAGGCTACCGGCAAGACCTACGACCTCTGCGAGTCGTTTGTTGCCAACAAGGACTATATGGAACGCGCCGTACAGGTAGTACGTCTCCACGGCGACTGCCAGTTTGCTCAGGGCGGTTCTGCTTACGACGTATTAGCAGTACTGAAAAACCATGGCATCTGTCCTGAGGACGCCATGCCATTCCCTGGCTCACTCTATGGCGACTCACTCAACAACTTCAATGAATTCTTCGGTCAGCTTGAGCCTTACGTAGCTGGTATCGCACGCAGCAAGGCAGACAAGATCTCTGGCCAGTGGAAGGTGGGACTCCAGGGCATCCTCGACGCTTACCTCGGCAAGTGCCCGGAGAAGTTCACATACGAAGGCAAGGAGTACACTCCGAAGTCATTCGCAGCAAGCCTCGGCCTCGACTTCGACAACTACGTGTCTATCACCAGCTACTCTCACAAGCCTTACTACACACAGTATGCAGTAGAGGTGCAGGACAACTGGCGCAACCCATTATCATGGAACCTTCCTCTTGAGGATATGGCACGCATTCTTGAGAACGCTGTTATGAATGGCTACACCGTAGCATGGGGTGGCGACGTTAGCGAGCCGGGCTTCACACGCAAGGGTCTTGCTTACTTCTGCGACACCAAGAAGATTGAGAGCCTCTCTGGCTCTGACATGGCTCGCTGGCTCAAGATGTCTCCTGCAAAGCGCACAAACATCGTTGACTCTCTCGGATGCACAGTTCCTGAGCTTACTCCTACAGCAGAGCAGCGTCAGCAGCGCTTCGACAACTGGGAACTCACCGACGACCACGGCATGCTTATCTACGGTATTGCTAAGGACCAGAATGGCAAGGAGTACTACATGGTAAAGAACTCATGGGGTGAGACAGGCGACTACAAGGGTACATGGTACATGACAAAGAACTTTATCGTTGCCAACACTATGGACTACATGGTTAACAAGAACGCCATTCCTGCCGACATTCTCAAGAAGATTGAGGATGCTAAGAAGAAGCAGTCTATCGCCGACTAATTCACATTCAACTATAAAATAAAAAAGTCTGCAAGCCTTATTATTGGCTTGCAGACTTTTTTATTTTGCACATTTATCCAAAAACTATCCCTCAAAGCTCTCGTCGCCACCATCTACTTCTTCAGAACCTCCAGCAGAGGGTGCAGTCTTGAACGAGGCTACGAAGGTGTAGTCCTTGTCCATAGTAATGGTACGCTGTGCCTGAGTGTTGCCGTCACTCCACTTGTCGAAGGCAAAGCCCTGCTTTGCAGTAGCCTTAACAGCCACCTTGCTACCCTTGTTGTGCTTTGTTGAACCATTGGGGTTGACTGAACCCTGGTCTTCATTGGCAGAGCTTACCATCAGTGTATACACCACTGTTTGGGTCTGTTCTCCGTCATTCTCCTCACCAGTCGAGCTACCACCCGTAGTCAAGTCGACAGTGTCGCGGCCCTCCCTTACCGCCTTAATCAAAGCAGCCTGTGCAGCACGACTTGCCACGAGGTTGAACTCTGCCTCATTAATCAGATTCTTAAACAGCGAGCCGGCTTCCCACACCACCTTCACATCGGTGATATTCTGCGGAAAGAACTTGTCGGCCTTCTCCGCACCCTTAGACACAAGACTCACAGAAAAGTCGCCCAAGTCGCCCATACGGAGTTTCTTGCCATCGAGAAGCATCTCGCGCATACAGTCGACAGCCATGTAGAGAATGGCAGAGATGTCGGCACGACTATACACACAACCGTGTGAGCTAATGTGTTTAGCCAACTGCTCGATGTTCATCACATCAGAGTACTGCGCAATAGCGTAGGCCTTCTTCGTCTCCGTCTCGGCAAGTGCCTCATCCTTAGGGTCGGGAGTCTTGCCATCAGCCTTAGCCTGGTTGATACGAGCCTTAGCCTGGTTAATCTCAAGCAGGTTAGAGTTTACACTGCGCATTACAATACCATAGTTAATCATAATTGTTAAAGTTTTAATTGGTTAATAAAGTTGGTTATCTCTTAAATCTAATTCAGCATCTTTAAGGACTCCGTTTGTCCTGATTGCGATGCAAAGTTACAACATTACAAAAGCGAGCTGTCCGCTTTCTGTCGGTATATATATAAATATATATATAAAATACTTGCAAAAGGCTCTTCGATTTATTACCTTTGCGCCACTAAAAACCTTTTACATAATGAAGAGTAGAACAAAAGAAGAGATTGCTGCAGCATGTGGCATGTGTACAAGAACATTGCGCAGATGGTTCGCCATGCACCGAGCCGAATTGCGAGCATTGGGCGTTTCAAAGTATGCCAAACGACTTCCGCCTCGGGCAGTAGAGTTCGTATGCAACCAGCTGGTTATTGACGAGGAAGACTTTGAGACGTGTGGTATGTATACAAGGAGCCATTAGGCACGCATAACAAGACAAAAGCCGACTGGACACATATAAAAGCTGTGTACAATCGGCTTTTTATTTACAATTTAACAATGGAAATATTTACCATTTATCGTTCAAAACGTCTAAAATTATTTTTTATAAATACATCTTGCAAAAAGCCCCAAAACACTGTCGTCACGACTCTGTTGAGGTTATAGAGAAGAACTCCCTTATCTTGTCGTTTTTTTGAAGTATTATTAAGACCGAGCTTGGTCTTAATAATACTTAAGGGTTGGTCTTCTATTAAGACCGAAAAGGGTCTTCTATTAAGACGTTTCCATACTTAATATTTTGGCAAGGGACAATGTGCTTTTTTAGGGTTTAATCCGTTCAATAGAGAATCCAAATATAAAGACATTTTGAACAGTTGTTTATCTATTTACGAAGTTGGTTCAAATAAGGCTATGAATGACAACAAAAAGCAAAAGGCCGAGCGTTTTCTTCGCTCAGCCTCCTACAAAAACTATTCATATACCTCGTCAATGCCATACTCCGTCATGTCGTCCTCCTTCTGACATGCGTTGAAGTCTTCGGGCAGATTAAACTTCTCTTCCTGATTGTATGGCAGAGTCTTGTCGCGATACACCTTCTTCATAAAGTAAGCCCAAATAGGCAGGGCCATTGTGGCACCCTGACCCATACGCATAGTGTCGAAGTGGATGTCGCGGTCCTCACCGCCCACCCAGCATCCGCTAACGAGCTGCGGAGTGAAGCCCATAAACCAAGCGTCGCTGTTGCGATTGGTTGTACCTGTCTTAGCACCTATCTGACCTGTGAAGTTGTACTTATATCGCAGGCGTCCTGCCGTGCCACCGTCTACCACGCCCATAAGCTCAACAAGCATCTTGTAGGCACTCTCGGCACTTATCACCTCGTTCATGCGGGGTTGGAAGTTGGCAATCACGTTGCCCTCGTTGTCCTCGATGCGGCTCACAAAGAGAGGAGCTGTGCGTATGCCGTTGTTGGCAAACGTGGTGTAGGCGCTCACCATCTCGCCCACCGACACCTCGCACGGACCGAGGCAGAGAGCCATCGAGGGATGGATGTCGGGATTGTTGATGCCGTAGTCGTGTAGCAGCTGCACAAACTGCTGCGGGTTGAGCTTGCTCATGAGGTAGGCCGACACCCAGTTGCTCGACTGTGCCAAGCCCCACTTCAGTGTAACCATCTCGCCCGCACGCTTATGGCTTGTGTTGCGCGGAGTCCAGGGCTGGCCAGCCACCATGTATGTACGTTGCACATTTGGAGCGAGGTCGCATGGCGAGAATCCGTTCTCCATGGCAAGGGAATATAGGAACGGCTTGATTGTTGAGCCTACCTGGCGGCGACCTCCCATAGCCATATCATACATGAAGTGAGAATAGTCGAGTCCGCCCACATAGGCCTTCACGGCTCCCGTCTTGGGGTCCATGCTCATGAATCCGGCACGCAGATACGACTTCACGTATCTGATACTGTCCAAAGGAGTCATGGTTGTGTCGATGTCGCCATGATAGGTGAATACCGACATGTCGGTAGGTGTGCGGAAGGCGCGGTGGATTTCGTCGTCGCTTGCCCCGTTGGCCTTCATCACACGATAGCGCTCGCTTTGCATTACGGCACGCTCCATGATTTGGTTCACCTGCTTCTTGGTAAGGTCCGACGTGAACGGAGCGTTTGGCTTGCGGCGGTTCTCCTTGAAGAACTCAGGTTGCAGATAGCGCGCCACATGTCCATAGACAGCCTCCTCAGCATAACGCTGCATACGCGAATCAATGGTGGTGTAGACCTTGAGTCCGTCGGCAAATATATTATAAGGTGTGCCGTCCTTTTTGAAGTTCTTGTTGCACCATCCGTAGAGCGGGTCAGTGTTCCAGGCGATGGAGTCGAGCACATATTGCCGCTTGTTCCATGATGGATATTTCGAGATGTCGGGACGTTCGGCTGTCATGTATATGCGCAGGAACTCGCGCAGATAAGGAGCCGTGCCGTCCTTGTGGTCGGTGCGGTGGAAGTTGAGTGTGAGCGGATTGGCCGAATGCTCGGCATATTCCGACTCGGTGATGTAGCCCGCCTTGCGCATTTGGTCGAGTACCACGTTGCGGCGTTCGCGCGAGCGTTCGGGATAGCGTACAGGATTGAAGAGCGATGGATTCTTGCACAGACCTATAAGCGTGGCCGACTCCTCGATTGTCAAATCCTTGGGTTCCTTATTAAAATAGGTGTTGGCAGCGGTCTTTATGCCCACGGCGTTGTGGAGGAAGTCGAAATAGTTGAGATATAGAGCAATGATTTCCTCCTTGGTATAGTTGCGCTCCAGCTTCACTGCAATAACCCATTCTATAGGCTTCTGAAGCATTCGCTGCAGAGTGCTCTTAGCGGTCTCGGAATAGAGCTGCTTGGCAAGCTGCTGAGTTATGGTAGATCCACCTCCAGCCGAAGCCTGTCCTAAAAGTCCGCGCTTCACTACGGCACGGCCCAGAGCTATAAAGTCGACACCCGAATGGTCGTAGAATCGGGCATCCTCTGTGGCAACAAGAGCCTGCACAAGATAAGGCGAGAGATTGCTGTAGGGGATGCAGATACGGTTCTCGCGGTTGAAGTTCCATGTTCCAATCACTTTGCCATCGGAACTGTAAATCTGTGTGGCGAAGCGGTTGATAGGATTCTGCAAGTCCTCAACTGGCGGCATATATCCAATCCATCCGTTCCAGATAGCCGTGAAGGCCACACCACAAAGGACAAACACCAGTAGCAGTGAGCCCCAAAGAAAGTGTATGAATGTCTTTCGCATATGATTTTATCAGTATAATTGGTTCTATTTTTGGTGTAAGATACACAAACTTGTGCAAAGATAAAGTAAAAATATGAGAATATCACTACGTAAATGAAAAAATATGCTTACCTTAGCGGACGAATAAAGCAACAACCATAAATTCTAAAAAACAAATGAGACACGATTTTGTAACAATCGCCGATCTTTCGAAGGAGAAAATCATGTATCTCCTCGAAATGGCGAAGGAATTTGAAAAGCATCCTAACAGGGAACTTTTAAAAGGCAAGGTGGTAGCGACCCTTTTCTTCGAGCCGTCCACACGCACACGTCTGAGTTTCGAAACCGCTGCCAACCGTCTTGGCGCGCGCGTTATAGGATTCTCCGACGCTAAGGCTTCGAGCGTATCCAAGGGCGAGACGCTGAAGGACACAGTGCTCATGGTGTCGAACTATGCCGACGTTATCGTCATGCGCCACTTTGTAGAGGGTGCCGCCCAGTATGCAAGCGAGGTAGCTCCTGTGCCTATCGTCAACGCTGGCGACGGAGCGCACATGCATCCCTCGCAGTGTCTCCTCGACCTATACTCTATCTACAAGACTCAGGGCACGCTTGACAACCTCAACATCTATCTTGTAGGCGACCTGAAATACGGACGCACCGTGCATTCGCTCATCACAGCCATGCGCCACTTCAACCCGACATTCCACTTTGTTGCTCCTAAAGAGCTGGCAATGCCCGAGGAATACAAACTCTACTGCAAGAACCATGGTATAAAATATGTGGAGCACACCGACTTCAACGAGGACGTGATAGCCGATGCCGACATCCTCTATATGACACGTGTGCAGAAAGAGCGTTTCTCCGACCTTATGGAGTATGAACGCGTGAAGAACGTATACATCCTCAAGCGCTCTATGCTTGCCAAGGCCAAGCCCAACATGAAAATTATGCACCCACTGCCACGCGTCAACGAGATTGCATACGATGTGGACGAAAGCTCACACGCCTACTACATTCAGCAGGCCGGCAACGGACTGTTTGCCCGCGAGGCTATCTTCTGCGAGGTGCTGGGCATTACGCTCGACGATGTGAAGAACGACAAAACCATCATTGAATAATTAATATTAATAATTTAAACAATGAACAACAATAAGACAGAACGTCAGGTGGCCGCCATCAAGAACGGCACCGTGATCGACCATATTCCAGCAGAGAAGACATATCAGGTGGTGAATCTTCTTGAACTCCAGACACTTGACACGCCCGTGACTATCGGCTACAATTATCCGTCGAAAAAAATCGGACGCAAGGGTATTATTAAGGTGTCGGACAGATTCTTCACCGACGAGGAGATTTCGCGCCTTTCGGTCGTGGCTCCCAACGTGGTGCTCAACGTCATAAAAGACTACGAGGTGGTGGAGAAGAAGACTGTGACCACTCCCGACGAGCTGCGCGGCATCGTGAAATGCAACAACCCTAAGTGCATCACCAACAACGAGCCTATGCAGACCGTATTCAATGTGGTGGACAAGGTGCACGGCATCCTGAAGTGCCACTACTGCGACAAGGAGCAGCATATCGACAAGGTGGAGTTAGTTTAAATATTGACACAACGTAAAGTTAGTTTAACATAACCTTTTAAAAATCCTGAACTATATGAAAAGAGACCAAGTGATTTTCGACCTGATTGAGAAGGAACATCAGCGTCAGTTGAGAGGCATCGAGCTTATCGCTTCCGAGAATTTCGTAAGCGACGAGGTGATGGAAGCCATGGGTTCATACCTCACCAACAAGTATGCCGAGGGCTATCCCGGCAAGCGCTACTACGGCGGTTGCCAGGTGGTTGACGAGGTGGAGAACCTTGCCATCGACCGCATCAAGCAGCTCTTCGGCGCTGAGTATGCCAACGTGCAGCCTCACTCGGGAGCACAGGCCAACGCTGCCGTGCTGCTCGCTGTGCTGAAACCTGGCGACACCTTCCTCGGGCTTAACCTTGCTCATGGCGGCCACCTCTCTCACGGTTCGTCTGTCAACACTTCGGGCATCCTCTATCATGCCGTGGGCTACGACCTCGACAAGGAGACTGGCCGCGTGAACTACGACCAGATGGAGCAGCTCGCTATCGAGAACAAGCCTAAGCTTATCATCGGTGGCGGTTCGGCCTACAGCCGCGAGTGGGACTACAAGCGCATGCGTGAGATTGCCGACAAAGTGGGCGCATTGCTCATGATAGACATGGCACATCCTGCAGGACTCATTGCTGCCGGATTGCTCGACAACCCTGTGAAGTATGCCCACATCGTCACCTCTACCACCCACAAAACTCTGCGTGGTCCGCGTGGTGGTATCATCCTCATGGGTAAGGACTTTGAGAATCCTTGGGGACTCAAGACTCCTAAGGGCGTGGTGAAGATGATGAGCCAGCTGCTCAACTCTGCCGTGTTCCCTGGTCAGCAGGGCGGTCCGCTTGAGCACGTCATCGCTGCTAAGGCTGTGGCTTTCGGCGAGGCTTTGCAGCCTGAATTTAAGGAGTGGGCCAAGCAGGTGCAGAAGAACGCCAAGGTGCTTGCCGACGAGCTTATCAAGCGTGGCTTCACAATAGTGAGCGGTGGCACCGACAACCATTCTATGCTTGTCGACCTTCGCTCTAAGTATCCAGACCTTACTGGCAAGGTGGCTGAGAACGCTCTCGTTGCAGCCGACATCACAGTCAACAAGAACATGGTGCCTTACGACTCTCGCAGCGCATTCCAGACTTCGGGCATCCGCCTCGGCACTCCTGCCATCACCACTCGTGGTGCTAAGGAAGACCTCATGGTGCTCATTGCTGAGCTTATTGAGGAAGTGCTCAACGATCCGGAGAACGAGGAGGTAATTGCTCGCGTTCGTGCCAAGGTGAATGAGACCATGAAGAATTATCCGCTCTTTGCGTGGTAAACATAAAGGAAACATTGGTATTATTGTAGGAGGTAGAGTGAGTCACTTGCTCTACCTTCTACAAAACCGTCAACGAACAACATATTTTTCCCATGATTATACAATATTCTATCGTCGCCCTCATTCTTCTCATTGCCATTTTCTATGCTTTTCGCCGAATCCGACAGACTATTCGCGAGACTCAAAGTGGGTGTTACGGATGCAAAGGATGCGCTTTGAAGGAGCAAATGATGAAGAAAAAGGCTAAAAAAAGAGAAAAATCAAAGAAAAATGAATGTTTTGAAAAAAGATAGTGGTAAAAATTTGGTGGAATAATAAATTTGTTGTACTTTTGCACTCGCTAAAAAGGAACAAGCCTACTGAAAGCTAACAAGCAAGTAAACTTGAAGAGAATCCTTTTTTCAAAAACATTTGGTACCTTGGCCGATCGGTTAGGTAACGGTCTGCAAAACCGTGTAGAGCAGTTCGACTCTGCTAGGTACCTCTTTAAAAGCGGAATTCCTAAGGGATTCCGCTTTTTCGTTATACATTCCGCTTTACCATTTCTTCTGGTTTTCGTTATATATCTTTCCACAAGCAATACTGATATTCCTTTTTGCGACATCCTTACGCATAGCCTCCGACAAGTCCATATTCTTGGGCGTTACGGCAACAACACGTGAGAACCCAGCCGCCATCATCTCTTCTTCATCATCCACACCACCAGAGACGAGCCATACTGGGACACCACAACGCTTGGAATGCTCGAGAATGCGCATGGGGAGCTTGCCCATCAAGGTCTGACGGTCGCTGTGTCCCTCTCCTGTTATCACAAGACAAGCTTCGCCAAGCATTGTGTCGAAGTCAACAAGCTGCAACAGCAGTTCAGCCCCCGACTCCTGGTGAGCGTTGAAAAACTGCATGAAGGCATAGCCAAGGCCGCCTGCCGCGCCAGCTCCCAGCTCCTGGCTGCGGTCGTAGCCGAAGTGTCGGGCACAGGCTGCGGCAAATCGCTTGGCTCTAAGGTCGAGAGCTTCAACCATTTCGGCATCGGCACCCTTCTGCGGAGCAAATACATGGGCTGCACCATTTGTTCCACACAAGGGATTTACGACATCCGAAGCAAGCACAAACTCGCATTCCTCGCGCAGCTTGTGCCAATCGTCGCCAATAGCACGAAGCATACCAATACCGCAATCGGAAGTGGCACTTCCTCCAAGCCCTACGATAAATCGACGAACTCCACGCCTGTAAGCATCCATCACAATCTCGCCTACTCCCCATGAGGTTGTGCGCATAGGGTTGCGCTGTTCTTTCTCCACCAGGGCAAGACCGGCTGCCTGGGCTATCTCCACAACAGCCGTGTCGCCCGACAAGCCATAAGCCGCATCTACACCACGCATCAGAGCGTCGTGCACACGCACCTCCTGACGTTTGCCGCCCATAGCAGCAAGAAAAGCGTCGAGCATTCCCTCGCCGCCGTCGCTCATCTCAATCTGCACGAAGTCGTTATGGATGTGTGTTTGAGCATGAGTAAGATTATTGGCAACATCTGCGGAGAGATTATCTGCAAGAGTCTCAGCAATCGTAGCGTTCACCTCCCTACTCGACAGACAACCCTTATAAGAGTCGCTGGCTATGATTATATTTTCCCTTACCATTGTTTCATTTTTTTATTTTATGCCAGAAATATAATGTTTTATCTTGATAATTTTTCAGAAAAAATCATTAATTTTGTAGGTAAAAATTCAAATAATCCATCACCCAATTAAACAATTCAAATAATTCAATTAGACAATAATAAATCATCCGCTTATGAACAATTCCATATTCCTAAAACTCGGTGCTCCTTCCGACGAGATAGCTGTCGGCAAGAGCCATTGGTGGGGCTATCCCGACCTGCCTCTCGACATGGACATTCCTACTTTCATCGACCCTAACGACGGCAACGAATACGCTCTGTCGTTTCTTTGTCAGATAAATCTCGCCGACCTTCACGACGCTATGCTTGATGCCGCCTACGACACTGGAGACCAGTCGTACAAACAATACGACCTGCCCAAAAGCGGACTGTTGCTTTTCTTTGCCGACATAGCCTACTACGGAGGCATGTGGGACGAGCCTGCCATCGGCTCCTAAAGAGTCCATT